>Ga0316205_10004406_pt1 | contig 12357 bp, 8 predicted proteins | sample 3monthpyrite_MG_FD_204941 | JGI IMG/M metagenome (GOLD analysis project Ga0316205, IMG submission 204941) | Microbial mat bacterial communities from mineral coupon in-situ incubated in ocean water Damariscotta River, Maine, United States -... | ecosystem: Environmental > Aquatic > Marine >... | reverse complement strand
AATAACGTTTTGTCCGGCAAGGTTTATAATTTCTGACCGCGTTTGCTGCATAGTTGCACCAACTACTGCGTTGATGGAATGTTTTCCACTAAACTCTTTGATGTAGTTAACCGTGTTTTCCCAAAGCCAGGTATATCCGATTGATTCACCTTTAGATATATCACTGAAATCATTGTTTTGCTGAGATGCCGTTCCATCAGGATTCAACACAGTAAATGCCGGAGTAAAGTTTCTTGATCTGTTTAAAGATGCATCTGTACCAAAACTTGATTTTAGAATCCAAGTGTTATTTATCAAAGCTTCAGCATAAATATTCCCGACAATTCTAACACCCGAATTATAGGAATTGGAATTAGCTAAATCGGCTAGCGGATTCCCCACATTAAACACCACCCCGAAGCTGCCATCATCGTAAAATGGTTCTAAAACCGGCTGTGCTCTATATGCTTGGAAAGTTACATTTGGAGCATTGCGCTGTTTATACGGTGCAATAGTAATATTATTTCCAATCTTGAATTGCTGACTCAGTTTATACGTGTTATTGAACTTCAAACTTAAGCGCTCATAATTGGATTTTTCGATAATCCCATCCTGTTGGTAATAACCTAAACTGATATAATAGTCACCACGATCGCTACTTCCGCTCACCGAGACTTGATGATTTTGAATGGGTGCGGTATCAAAAATCAGATCTTGCCAGTCCGTGTTTGGTACGGCGTCAACATTATTATAAGTACCCGCCCGAATTTCATTTCCAATAATCGCGAATTCACGTCCATTTAATAAGTCAATTTTTCGCTCTAATTGTTGGATACCGGTTTCTACAAGCACATTTACCTGTGGTTTACCAGTTTTACCTGAACCTGACCTTGTTTGAACCAAAATTACACCATTGGCACCTCTCGAACCATAAATTGCTGTTGCAGAAGCGTCTTTCAAAACTTCCATCGATTCGATATCTGCCGAGTTTAAAAAGTTGATGTCATCAAGAATAACACCATCCACCACATAGATTGGAGAAGAATTATTAAATGTTCCAACGCCACGAATTCGAACTGCTGCTCCTGCTCCCGGGGCACCGGATGTTGTAGTTATTTGAACTCCACTAACTTTCCCTTGTAAAGACTGCTCGGCATTTAAACTGGTGACCTTTGCAATTTCTTCGGATCGCACTCGACTAATAGCTCCTGTTACATCTCTTTTTCTAACGGCGCCATATCCAACTACCACAAGTTCATCCAACTCCCCAAGCACTTGGGTCATTTCAATCAAGTATTCTACTCTACCATCTAACTCAACTTCCAAAATTTCATATCCGATGAATGAAAATACCAGAATTTCATCATCAGGTTGTATAGTTAAGGTAAAATTTCCATCCATATCGGTGGCTGTACCGCGTAATGTATTTTTTATTTGGATGTTTACGCCAGGCAGAGTTTCTCGTGTCTCAGCATCCACAACCACACCTTGAATTTGTGTTTGGGCATACAAAGCATTAGTACTGAACATTAACATAAATACTGACAAGACTGACCATAAAATCATTCTATGCATCTGTTTTTCCACAATATTTCGAGTGTGCTTTTCTTTTTGCATATTCATTCCTAATTAATTCTCAACAACTATTTCATCAAGCCAACCGCCACTGAAACCGGCTTTTATTAACCCGTTGACTATATATTTGTTCGTCTTCAAGATGTCCCAGATTAATTCTGATTCCTGATTTTCCAATTGTATAAGAATCGGACCCTGATCAATACCAATATAATCAGGATTGAACCATCCATCTTCCAGATAGGTGAGGTTGAAGGCATCCAAAAATCCATATTCAGTGAATAATTTTTCACCAAACCGAGTTTTCATCTCATATAGAGCTGCCATAGTTTCCTCCGGTGCAAATGGGATAGATCCACCTGCTGCAGTCGGCACAATAGTTCCATCATCTTGAATGTAATCCGCGGCCGCTCCCCTAGCATTATAAGTCTTGAACTGAATCGGTTTTCCATTCACCGTTTTAATCTCGTTTACCGGTCCATCTGATGCTGTAAGTCCCCACAAATTCTCACTATACCCAACGAAACCGTTAGGATTTGCTATTGCATATTCCCGATTTGAAAGGGTAGCTCTTCTTGAATTTTCGAAATAGTCGATACCTTTATTAGTCATGTATTCATCATAGATTCCTCGAAAGTCTACAAACATTTGGGAATATTGATGGCCAAATAAAGGTCCAAAATTTAAGTGCTCAAACCCATAAAAATCTGTCCAGTTATACGTTTCAGTCCAAACAGACCAGGAATTATCCGGTATTGGGTGAGTTGGTGAACCCATTGCCAGAATTAAAAGAATCATTGCTTCATTGTATCCGGTCCACTGTGCGCTAATAAATCCATTTTCTGGACGCCAACCCATCGACATGGTTCGATTCTCATTCATTGCCCAGTTCCAATCAGCCCTTAAATAAAGAGAATCGGCAACGGCGCGAATTTTTTCTTCGGTTTGATTTTCGGCATCAAAAAAGCTTTGCGCAGTAAGTATACCTGCCATTAATAAGCCCGTATCTATTGTTGATAATTCGACCTGCTTATATCTGGTACCCGAACCATAATTTAAAAAGTGATAGAAAAGACCATTATATCCGGTCATTCCCTCAGCATCGGAACCTTGTGGCGAATTCCATAGCCATTCTAAAGTATTCAAAACTCGCTCAGCCCCTTCTTTACGGGTTATGTAATTATTATGAATTCCAATTATATAAGCCGGAAGTGCAAAACCGGTTGCGGCTATACTTGTAAAGTTTCTGCTAGGATAGCGATCGTCTGTTTGCCAAGTTGGTTCATCCACAACTTCCCAGAAATAATTAAATGTTCTTACTTTTAATTCGTCTTTAAAACTAGACGGTACTCCATAAAATTGGCTCTGAGCTGACAATGATATTGAACTTGATTCAATAAATATTATCGACAGTAAAAAGAAAGCTGCAATCTTACTATTTAAAAGCCTTGAGCATGTTTTCATAATTGTCATTATGCTGATTTACTTGAAAGATATAACCCTACTGTAATGAGCAATCGAAAACTTTTATCAAGATTTGATTACCCAAAACGATTGTCATTTAATATTAATTAAGCATTCGCATTAATCAAGTTTTAGAGCCACAATTTGATTACTACACAATGAGAAAAGCGCTTTTTTACACTACATCAACACTACGTCACTTTGTAAATATGTGGCAATATTGAGTACTAATGCTCTATCATAACCCACGCAGCCGATTAACTGTCGTTTTGGTGATGTTAGAGCTTGAGAGTAAACCTAACTAGTATTGTTCGGTTTAAATATGAAGTAGTAACTCCTGTAGAAGTTTGATAATTCGTTGGCACGATTTAGATTTTGTCATAAAACTACATACCCACGATAAAATCCGACATTGCGAGGAGCTAGTAATTTAGGGTCACACGTAAAAGTTGGGGATTAATCTTATTTTTAGCTAAAAAAAGTTGAAAGAATTACTGTCCTTATTTTTACCAGAAGCCTTACTAACCCATTTTGATATTGAGTTGACACAGGAACTAGGCGAAGTCTCTCACAAGCGCATGATTTATCACGTGCACTTAACAGAGAAGAATGAACTGCCAGAAGGTTATACTAAAACAGATTATGAGTCCAAAGGGTTTTGTGCGCCCAAGACCATTCAAGATTTCCCCATTAGAGGCAAAGCGGTGTACTTGGTCCTCAAACGACGTAGATGGCGTCATAAGGCTACCAAGCAGGAGCTTAAGAGTGATTATTCGTTTATAGCAGAAGGTTCAAAACTTACCCAAGAACTTTCTGATTTTTTAAAAGGTACAGGTAGACACCCGAGAAGATACCATTAGTAATATAGCCAGTTATTACTACATACCAGCAGATAAACTAAGGCGTCATTATAAAAAACGCAGTAGCGGTTTTAAGGATTGGGACCAAAAAGCCCATGCTGAGGATTATATGCTTTTTCCAGAGAATTTAGGGTCTCATTTAAGTATAGATGAAGTCAGTTTGTCAAAAGGAGAGCTCTATACCTTTGTGACCAATAAAAAAGGTAAAGGTAAAAAAGCCACTTTAGTTGCCTGTATCAAGGGGACACGCTCAGAGGATTTGATCAATGTTTTAGAGCGATTGCCATTACAGGCTCGTAAACAGGTAGATGAAGTAACCCTGGATATGGCAAAAAACATAGAGCTAGCTACCAAAATAGCTTTTCCAGAAAGCACCTTGGTTACCGACCGTTTCCATGTGGTAAAACTGGCCACAGAAGCCCTGCAGCATATTAGAATAAAACTGAGATGGAAAGAACTGGACAAAGAAAACAAGGCCATTTCAGAAGCAAAAAAACAAGGCCTAAAATACAAGCCCATACAACTGTCCAATGGCGACACGCCCAAACAACTTTTGGCAAGAAGCCGCTATATCATTGCCCAAAAACCACACCAATGGACACAGAACCAAAGCCAAAGAGCCAAACTGCTCTTTAAAAGATACCCACAGATTGAAACTGCTTATAAACACACTCAGGAGTTTAGAGAGATATATGAACTGAAAGATAAACTAATGGCCAAGGAACGTTTTGAAAAATGGATAGAAGACACCTTCAAAAACGAACGTAAAACTTTTTACACTACCGCTAATACCCTAAAGGCTAATTTTAAAAATATCCTTAACTTTTTCAACAATAGGAGTACCAATGCAAATGCCGAATCTTTTAACGCAAAAATAAAGCTCTTTAGAGCTAATTTAAGAGGCGTGACAGATACTGCTTTTTTCCTCTTTAGATTACACAAACTTTTTGCCTAATCCCCAAAAATTAAACGTGACCCGTAATTTAGAAAAGAATCAGAAAGTCCATCTTCGAAGCCACGTAGGAATGACTTTCTATTTCGTTCTTCTTTTCAATTCACTACACGTTATTCCCTTAAAAGCCTACCCAAACATTTTCAAGAAAATAAAAACCAAAACTCCGGTTACAGACACATACAACCATATAGGGAAAGTCCATCGAGCAATTTTTCGATGCTGCACAAATCGGCCTGATAACGCAAAAAAGAAGGTTGTTAAAACTAATGGTACTACAAATACGGAAAGAATAATGTGTGAGATTAATATGAAGAAATAGATGTAGCGAATAAATCCTTCACCAAGAAACTTTGTGTCTCCAACAAAAGTGTGATAAATGAGATAGCTGACTAAAAAAAGTACTGAAGAGATAAATGCACTCAACATGTAGTTCATATGCTTATCAAATTCTCTTTTTCTGATTTCATTATAACCAAGAATCAGAAACAAAGTACTTAAGCCGTTGAAAGTTGCATTCAACGCCACTAAGTTTTTAATCCAAGGAAGTTGAACTATTGAGTGTGGTTTAAAATAGATCAACCATATAAGTAAAAGCACAGCAACTACACTAACAGCAATAATTATTTTGATCGCTTTTTTAGAATTGTAGTTTTGTAGCCCTTTTATACTTTCGGGTAATTTTAGGTCGTGAGCCATAAAATAATTTGATATTCTCTTATCATTTCATCAAAAATTTCCTTCAAAAGTTACTGAATTATACAACTAAGTGAGATGTTCAAAACGTTTGCAGAGTTTTTTTAACAATAAGTTTTATTTTGCCGATAAAGCGATCAACTTTCAGATTTAATCTTCGGGCAAATTATTTAGAATTATTTTAAATAAAGAAAGGCAATATGTATTGATACCTTTCCAATTAAAAATTCAATAGATTTGGCGACCCTCAAAAAGAGGTACAATGCCGAGGTATTTCAACAAAAAATCAGCATAAAATATGGCGCAGATTTTCCCTAAGTGGACAAATCAAGTTCCCAGACTTTTACTTATAGGCTTAATTGTAGCAGTAAATGTTATCATTCTGGGTGTTTGGTATTACTTCTCCCCTCAATACACCGATGTTGGTTACGCACCTGAACAGCCTGTGCCCTATTCGCATCAAATCCACGTAGATAAGCTTGGATTGGACTGTCAATATTGCCACACGTCGGTATTTGAATCAAAACAAGCGAATGTTCCACCAACACAAACTTGCATGAACTGTCATAATCAAATTTTGACAGACAGTGAAAAACTTGAACCTATCAGAGAAAGCTGGGAATCGGGAAAAGCCGTAGAGTGGGTCAGAGTTAATAACTTAGCCGATTATGCCTATTTCAATCACGCAGCACACGTTAATGTTGGAGTGGGTTGTGAAAGCTGCCACGGTAGAGTTGATAAAATGGAAGTAGTTTATCAGACAGAACCACTTAGTATGAGTTGGTGCTTAGATTGTCACCGCGAACCTGAAAAGAATCTTCGACCTGTGGAAGAAGTTACAACCATGGGGTATAAAGTGGAGGATCAGCTTTTATTAGGTGCTGAGCTCGTACAAAAAAACAATGTGAGCCCACCTCTTTATTGCCAAGGCTGCCACTACTAAACCAACACTGTTGAATTTATAATCATCTGATGAGCGAATTAACACAGAATACCTACTGGAAAAGCTTAAACGAGTTAGCTCAGAATAAAGAGTATCAAAATTTTGTTGACCGCGAATTCCCGGAAAACGCTACTGAATTAACCGATGGCGTATCTCGAAAGGGATTTTTGCGCGTAATGGGTGCTAGTATTGCATTAGCTGGTTTTGCAGCTTGCCGTCGACCTGTTCAAAAAATATTACCATATACAAAACAACCGGAAGATATTATACCCGGTATTCCATTGTATTACGCAACTTCCATGCCTTTTCAAGGAAGTTTAACTGGATTGGTTATTGAGAACCATGAAGGAAGACCAACGAAAATTGAAGGAAATGACCTTCACCCATCTTCAGGTGGTAACACAAATGCCTATCATCAGGCATCTATTCTAGAAATGTACGATCCGGATCGTTCGAGAGGACCACTTAGAAAGGGTGAGCGATCTACAACCGACGATTTTTACAAATTTGCAAGTGATTATTTCTCAGATACAAATAAGAAAATTGCCTTTATATCTGAAGCTAACTCCTCTCCTACTTTTAATGGTTTAAAAGAAGAAGCTTTAAATAAGTTTAGCGGTGCAAAATGGGTTACTTATGAGCCATTTGGTGAAGACAATTCCATTGAAGGGAATAATATTGCATTCGGCAGAAGAGTAAGGGCTCATTATAACTTTTTAAATGCAGACGTAGTTGTAAGTCTTGATGATGATTTCCTAGCTCCTGTTCATCCTAACAATGTTGAATATGCAAAGCAGATAACATCCCGAAGAAAAGTCACGAGCACTGAAGATTCGATGAACCGAATATATGCAGTGGAAAATGGATTCACGCTCACCGGTTCATTCGCTGATCATCGAAAAAGAATTAAAGCAAGCGAAATTGCTGACTTCGCCAATGCACTAGCTGCCACACTCTCAACAAGAATAAGTGGATTAAATCGTTTTTCAACAATATCAAACAAATTTATTGACACAGAATTTGTAACTGCTTTAGCTGATGATCTTGCCGCTCACGCTGGTAGAACTGCCGTTTCAGCCGGTTTTGATCAGGCACCCGAAGTTCATGCGGTTGTTGCGGCAATTAATAGTGCATTAAATAATATCGGCACTACTGTTAATTATTTAGCAGTTCCTCATTTCGATAATCAGAATAACAAATCGGCATTTACAGATTTAGTGTCTGAGATTGCATCTGGCGATTATGATGCTGTTGTTATTATTGGAGCCAACCCGGTATTTACGGCTCCTTCTGATTTAGACTTTGCTACCGCCATTTCCAAGGCTTCGGAAGTTTTTCACTTATCAACCTATGTTGATGAAACCGGATTAGCTGCAAGTTGGCATTTAAGTAGAACTCATTTCCTTGAAGCTTGGGGCGATGGATATTCTTTTAGTGGTGCGCGATCTGTAATCCAACCACAAATTCAACCCTTGCATGATTCAGTTTCTGAAATTGAATTTCTAGGGGCTATCGTTAGTAATGGAAAAGCATCCGGCTATGATCTTGTTCGTGAAACTTTTAATAGTTTTTATGCACGGAATTTTGAAAATCGTTGGTTAGACATCCTTCACGACGGAATTGATGTAACAGACGGATTCACAGTTTCAAATCGACCTATCCGTTCAGTTGCACCGGCACCTTCAACTAAAGTAAATGAGATTGAAGTTGTAATTAAGGCTGATAATTCAATTTATGATGGGCGTTTTGCAAATCTTGGTTGGTTACAAGAGTTACCGGATCCGATCTCAAAAATTACTTGGGATAATGCGGCATTATTATCACCAGCAACGGCCAAAACACTCGGTATCGTAAATAATGATGTACTTAATATTTCTGTAAACGGCACAAACATTCAAGTTGCCACTTGGATTCAACCGGGTCAAGCTGATGATTCTATTACTTTAAATGTTGGTTATGGCAGAAAAGGGATCGGGAGGGTTGCTGATATAAGCAGTACAAGCTCACAATTATTCGACAGCTCGATGACTTCAGGAGGTGTTAACGTATTTCCTATAAGATCTACTGCTTCCATGTTATTTGCACAAGCTGCAATTACTTCAACCGGAAATACTTATCCAATCGCATCGGTTCAAGACCACCATAGTTTAGAAGATCGGGATATGTATCGGCAGGCTACTTTAAAGAAATATCAGGAGAAACCTGATTACGCCTCTTTTAAGGCTATTCATAAGTATGCAGTTCCCGGTATGAAAGAAGCTGCTGCCCTTGGCGAAGATCAACCTATATCATTATTTAATGAACAAACAGCAACTGAAGGTGAACCTCAATGGGGAATGGCCATTGACTTGAACTCATGCTTTGGCTGTGGCGTTTGTATTATAGCTTGTCAATCAGAAAATAATATCCCTGTAATTGGAAAACGTGAGGTTGATCGCGGTAGAGAAATGCATTGGATTCGTGCTGATCGTTATTACGTTGGCGATATTAATGATCCTCAAGCGGTCCATCAGCCTGTTCCCTGTATGCATTGTGAATTGGCACCCTGTGAGCAAGTTTGCCCGGTTGCGGCAACCACACACAGCGATGATGGTATGAACCAAATGATTTACAATCGTTGTATTGGTACTAGATATTGCGCTAATAACTGCCCTTTTAAAGTCAGAAGATTCAACTTCTTCAACTATCCTAAAGAGTATTTAACATCAGGTGAAGATCCGGATATCATTCAAATGGCGATGAACCCCGAAGTAACAGTTCGTTTTAGAGGGGTAATGGAAAAATGTACCTATTGTGTGCAACGTGTTAACCGTGCCAAAATAAATACTAAGATTGAAACGGGCTTCCCAAAACCAGCTGATGGTTCCATTCAAACTGCATGTCAGCAAGCTTGCCCTGCCGATGCCATTTATTTTGGTGATTTGACTGACGAGACTAGCGAAGTAGTTGCTATGAAGCGCAACGAACGTAACTACCTGATGCTTGAAGAATTAAATGTTCGTCCACGTACTTCTTACATCGCTAAATTGACGAATCCAAACCCTGCTTTGGTGAAAGAAACTAAAATGGAACCTGCCCACTAATGAGTAAATACGAATACATACCAGAGCCAGCTCTTGTAAAAGGCAATCACGACTTTGCAAGTATTACTAAGCTAGTTACTGATGTAAATCTCAAGCCAACTCCAAAAGGTTGGTATCTAGCAATGCTCCCTGCTAATGCATTACTCCTTCTACTTCTTACCTCTATTGGGTATTTGATATGGGAAGGAATAGGCATTTGGGGTTTGAATAACCCAGTAGGTTGGGGTTGGGCAATTATCAATTTTGTTTGGTGGGTTGGTATTGGACACGCAGGCACATTGATTTCTGCCATTCTTTTTCTCTTTCGACAAGATTGGAGAACTGCCATCAACCGTTTTGCGGAAGCAATGACCATTTTTGCCGTAATGTGTGCCGGGGTTTTTCCAGCAATTCACGTAGGTCGAATTTGGGCCATTTATTGGGTGTTTCCTATACCAAATCAAATGGCAATGTGGCCGAATTTTAATTCTCCACTACTTTGGGATGTTTTTGCTGTTTCAACATATTTTACTGTTTCACTTTTATTTTGGTATGTAGGTCTTGTGCCTGATTTAGCGACTTTACGAGACCGCGCAACCGACAAAGTTAGAAAATTTGCTTACGGTCTGTTTGCTTTAGGCTGGACAGGGAGTAACCGAGCCTGGTGGAATTATGAAAAAGCGTATATGATCTTAGCTGGTCTTGCCACTCCTCTTGTGCTTTCTGTACATACCATTGTATCCTTTGATTTTGCTGTTTCAATGATTCCGGGCTGGCATACAACTATTTTTCCACCATATTTCGTTGCCGGTGCTATTTTTTCCGGTTTTGCGATGGTAATGACACTTATGCTCGTTGCACGAAAAGTGTACGGTATGGAAGACATTATGACCAATAACCACATGGAAAAGATGAATATCATCATTATGGTTACCGGTTCCATAGTTGGTTTTGCTTATATGATGGAATTCTTTATTGCTTGGTACAGTGGTGTTGAATATGAGAAAGCCATCTTTTTACTCAGAGCAACCGGACCTTACGCATGGGCATACTGGATTATGATGTTTTGCAATGTGGTATCACCACAAGTATTCTGGTTTAAAAAACTAAGAACAAATGTAGGGTTCACATTTTTTATCTCAATTGTTGTAAATATCGGAATGTGGTTCGAGCGATTTGTAATTACAGTTACCTCCCTTTCCACTGATTATTTACCATCTTCTTGGGATTACTACTCCCCAACAACTTGGGATGTATTAACTTATGTAGGAACTTTCGGATTATTCTTTACCATGTTTCTTATGTTCCTGCGTTTTCTTCCGATGGTAGCACTTGCCGAAATAAAGGCCGTATTGCCACAAGGTGATCCACACAATTATGATGATGAAACTCAAGAATTTCATCCACATGTTGAAAAAGTACCACAACCTAAAGCAGTGAAGGCCTAAGAGTATGAGTACTACAAAATCAAAAAATTTACACGGTTTATTAGCTGAGTTTAAAAACCCAAAAGCATTGATAGATGTTTCAAAAAAAGTGGTTGAAGCAGGCTATGATAAATTTGATACATATTCACCCTATCCAATACATGGAATCGATCATGCCATGAAGTTGCCTAAATCGAAGTTGGGATGGATTGTATTGGTTTCGGGAACCTTAGGTTTTTTAGGAGCCATTTGGATGATGTATTACATGTCGGTTACAGATTACGCAATTAATATAAGTGGAAAACCATTTTTTAATTTCCCCGCTTGGGTTCCAATAATATTTGAATTAACGGTTTTACTTTCGGCATTCGGCGCCGTTTTTGGAATGTTCTTCTTAAATGGACTTCCAAAATTGAATAATCCATTATTTGAAGTTGAACGATTTAAAAAAGCAACAGACGATGGCTTCTTTGTTTGTATAGAAGCCAAAGACAGTAAATTTCAGGTAGATTTAGTTCGCCAATTATTTGAAGAAGCCGGCGCTACGCATATCGAGGAAGTTTATGAGTAATAAATTGAACAGAATATCTACGCTTATGATTACACAAGGCTTTCGCAAAGCCGGTGGTGTTTTATTAGTGGGTTTATTGTTAAGCGGATGCCGCGGTACAATATCAGAAAAACCAGCTATCCACCCTATGTTGAATATGGATCAACAGGAAAGAAAAGAAGCGCAGGAAGTTAATAACTTCTTCGAAGATGGGCGATCCATGCGCCAGCCGGTTGAGGGAACAGTTGCCCGAGGTTTGCGAAAAGCAGATTTTAAATATTACGAAGGGGTTGATGAAAATGGCGATTGGATAGAAGAAATGCCGGTTGAAGTAACCCGATCATTCCTTTACAGAGGCCAAGAGCGTTTCAACATATTTTGTGCACCTTGCCATGGTAAAGTTGGTGACGGACTTGGTATAATTATGACAGGTCAATATGGATATGTGCCTGCTCCAACCTTCCATCAAGATAGATTACGAGAAGCGCCTGACGGTGAAATCTATTCAGCAATTTATAATGGTGTTAGAACCATGCCATCATACGCACATCAGGTGCCGGTTGAAGACCGTTGGGCTATTGTCGCCTACATTCGTGCTCTTCAGGCAAGCCAAAATGTGCCGGAAGATGAAATTGCAAGTTATGATATAGATCTAGAAGATCTGAAAGCTGAGTATTCTGCCGAGCAAGATGCTTTAGAAACATTGAATAAAGAAAAAGAAGCTGCATCTAGTGGCCAGGTTGCTACCGCCGAAAGGGGATTAGAAGTCTCTACTCAATTTGCGTGCCAATCATGCCATACAATTGATGGTCTTGTTATTATAGGACCTAGCTGGTTGAATTTATTCGG
>Ga0316205_10004405_pt1 | contig 12360 bp, 8 predicted proteins | sample 3monthpyrite_MG_FD_204941 | JGI IMG/M metagenome (GOLD analysis project Ga0316205, IMG submission 204941) | Microbial mat bacterial communities from mineral coupon in-situ incubated in ocean water Damariscotta River, Maine, United States -... | ecosystem: Environmental > Aquatic > Marine >... | reverse complement strand
GCTTCACCAACACCTTTAATAGCACCGAGTCCATATAAGACCGTACTTTTATCTTTTACACTGAATTTAATTTCTGAACTGTTTACATTCGGCGGCAACACATCCAGATCGATCGCATGGCAATCTTCAATTAAAGTAACCACTTTATCCGTGTTATCCATATCAGCCGACAACACTGCCGACATAAATTCTGCAGGATAATGTGTTTTCAGCCACATCGTTTGATAGGACAACAATGCGTATGCAGCAGAATGCGATTTATTGAATCCATATCCAGAGAAGTATTCCATCAGGTCAAATATACCTGATGCCGTTTTCTGGTCGATGTCTCTTTCAGCTGCGCCTTTCTCAAAGATCAAACGCTGCTCAGCCATTACTTCAGGCTTTTTCTTACCCATTGCACGACGTAGCATGTCAGCTCCGCCCAGTGTGTAATTTGCCAGTACCTGAGCAATCTGCATAACTTGCTCCTGATACAAAATAACACCATAGGTAGGTTCTAAAACCGGTTCAAGATCAGGATGTGGATATGCAACATCAGCGCGGCCATGCTTACGGTTGATAAAGTCATCTACCATGCCCGAACCTAACGGTCCTGGTCTGAACAGTGCAACTAATGCGACGATATCTTCAAAACAATCGGGTTGCAGGCGCTTGATCAAGTCTTTCATGCCGCTGGATTCAAGCTGGAAAACCGCAGTCGTGTTTGAAAGTTTTAACTGGGTAAAGGTTTCTTTATCATCAAGATCGATAAACTCAATTTGTAACGGTTCTTCTCCTGCCTTCTCTTTTGCTATGTTGATGTTCTTAACGGCCCAGTCAATAATTGTCAGGGTTCGCAGGCCAAGGAAGTCAAACTTAACCAGACCGGCCGCCTCAACATCATCTTTATCGTATTGAGTAACGATACTGGTGCCGCCTTGCTCACAATATAGCGGAGCAAAGTCCGTTAACACCGATGGCGAGATAACCACACCACCCGCATGTTTACCGGCGTTACGGGCCAGACCTTCTAAAGACAACGCCATATCAATCAGATCATGAACATCATCATCAGTCTCGTAAGCCGTTTTTAACTCATCCGATTCAACCAGCGCTTTACTTAACGTCATGCCAATTTCAAAAGGTACGGCTTTAGAAATACGATCAACAAAACCATAAGGATGACTAAGTACACGACCAACATCACGAACTACCGCTTTAGCTGCCATCGTACCGTAGGTAATAATCTGTGAAACGCGGTCACGTCCGTAGGTGCGCGCAACGTAATCAATAACACGATCACGCCCGTCCATGCAGAAATCGATATCAAAATCCGGCAGCGATACACGTTCTGGATTAAGAAATCGCTCGAAAAGAAGATCGTATTCAAGTGGGTCAAGATCGGTAATCAGCATTGAATAAGCAACCAGCGAACCAGCACCTGAACCACGACCCGGTCCAACCGGCACATCATTTTCTTTTGCCCACTTAATAAAGTCCGCAACGATCAGAAAATAACCAGGGAACCCCATATCGATAATTGTTTTAAGCTCAAACTCGAGACGATCAATATAGGTCTGTCTTTGCTGTTCATAATCTTCTGCTGACTTATCCAGCAAAACTTCAAGTCTTTTTTCCAGACCTTGATGTGAAACCAGACGAAAAAAACTATCAATGGTTTCACCTTCCGGAATCGGAAAATCAGGCAGAAAACTTTCGCCTAAGCGAATTTCGACAGAGCAACGTTTAGCAATCTCAACGGTATTGGACAGCGCCTCTGGAATATCCGAAAACAATTCTGCCATTTCAGCAGGCGTTCTGAGATATTGCTGATCACTGTAGTTTTTTTCTCTTCTGGGGTCATCCAGAGTACGACCGGCTGAAATACAAACCCTGATTTCGTGACCGTCGAAATCTTCTTTGTACATGAAGCGGGCATCATTGGTAGCAACAACCGGGGTTTGAGTGCTTGATGCTAGTGAAACCGCCGCATGAATATACTGCTCTTCGTTAATGCGCCCCGTTCGCTGTAATTCAAGATAAAAGCGATCGCCAAAACATGATTTCCATTCAGCTAACAGCTGATGAGCTAAATCAGTATTACCAGCAATAATTGCTTTACCTATATCACCTTCCCGACCACCAGATAAAGCAATCACACCCTCTGCGTGTTGTTTAACCCAATCGATTTCAACAATCGGTTGACCGCTGTGCTGACCATCAAGATAGGCTTTGGAAATTAACTCAGATAAATTGATATAACCTTTATGATTTTGCGCCAGAAGCACCAGTCGATTCGGAGCTTCGTTTGTTTCCCGGGCTTGAACAAGGACATCGACACCAATAATAGGTTTAATACCAGCAGCACGAGCAGCACGGTAAAACTTTACTGTCGCAAACATATTATTATGATCAGTCAGAGCGACTGCTGGCATGCCATTTTCTTCGCATGCCTTCATTAACGGCTTAATACGGATAACGCCATCTACCAGAGAATATTCGGTATGTAGATGCAAGTGTATGAAGGTTGGTTCCATAAGTCCTGGGGGCCAAAAGACCACTTTAAGATGGCCTGTATGATCGTAAATTATAATTGTAAAATTGAGCTGTTATCATAGTCGCTTTTAGTCTTTAATATAAGCCAATATCACTAAAAACTAGCAACTAATTTTATCTGATAAGTTACTTTATAATAACTATGTAACTTATTGTTATTTAAAGACTATCAAACTTAAAGTACTTTCTTAACTGGCGCAAAACTCTTACGATGCTGAGGACAAGCGCCGTGCTGCTGTAGAGCCTCCATATGCTGCTTTGTTCCATAACCTTTATGACGATCAAAACCATATTGTGGATATTCATTATGCAAGCAGCTCATCTGACTATCACGCTCTACTTTAGCCAGAATAGAAGCAGCACTAATAGCCTGAACTTTTGCATCACCTTTAACTATAGCTTCAACAGATAGCGCAATATCCGGACACCTGTTTCCATCTACCTGAACGTGATCAGGTGTAATAGTTAACGCTTCAATCGCCTGCTTCATTGCTTTCATGGTTGCCTGCAAAATATTAATAGAATCCACTTCTTCAGCTGAAATACTGGCAATTGACCAGGCAAGTGCAGATTCCTTAATCTCAATTGAAAGCGCCTCTCGTTTTTTTTCGGTTAGTTTTTTAGAATCCGCCAAACCAGCAACAGGCTTCTCTGGATTAAGGATAACTGCCGCTGCTACGACAGAACCAACCAAAGGCCCTCTTCCAGCCTCATCAACACCCGCAATTAGTAAATCAGAACTCATACTCAGTGGCACTTACAATATCTTTATAATCAGATAGAAATGCCCGTCGGGCACGTCATATAGATAAAATATATTTTGTAAGCAAACCTCTCCTGCATTGAAAATTAATGTAAAATGCCCGCACTCTTTATTATGAGCACAGGCCCTATTCAGTTATCACGAATATCGAATAATCTGTGACTCATCATTTTATCGACTCGGAGTTTAGATTGCCCGTAAAAAATATCATGATCAGTGCCGGTGAAGCATCTGGTGACTTCCATGCCGCCAATCTGGTTAAAGCGCTTCATAAAATCGACCCGACCATCCATGTAAATGGAATGGGCAGCGACAAGATGCGTGAAGCCGGTGTTGAACTGCTTTACGACTGCCGCGAAATTGCCGTTATGGGCATCATCGAAGTATTAGCCAAATGGGGCACCATTATGGGCGCTCTTGATATTTTAAAGAAATCACTCGCCAATAACCCACCCGATCTACTGATTCTGGTTGATTACCAGGAATTCAATATGAAACTGGCTAAAGCCGCAAAGAAACTCGGTATTAAGGTTATGTTTTACATCGGCCCTCAAGTCTGGGCCTGGCGCTCGCATCGCGTTAAAAAGATTGGCCGCCATATCGATATGATGGCGGTACTTTTCCCATTTGAAGAAGACTTTTATAAGAAAGCTGGCGTGCCTGTTCGGTTTGTTGGAAACCCACTAGTTGATGAAGTCAAAACCAGCATGTCACTTGAAGAAGCCCAAAAGACTTTCAATCTGGACAGCTCCCTTAAAACTATCGGTTTATTTCCCGGTAGTAGAAAAAGTGAGATCTTCCGCATTTTGCCAACTTTACTTGAATCTGCACAAAAGATTTTTGATCAATACCCTGACTCACAATACATTATTCCTGTTGCCAGCACGATCAACATGGATAGTGTTCAGCCACTACTAGACCGATACACTCTACCCATTAAAATTGTTCACAGTCATATTCACGATGTTATGAACTGCTGCGATGCTATCGTTACAGCATCGGGAACCGTTACTCTTGAAACTGCATTGATGACCACACCGATGGTAATTGTCTATAAGATGTCTGGATTCAGTTACAACATAATGAAACGTCTGATCACCATAGATCATATTGGTTTACCGAATATTTTAGCTGGCCGAGAAATCGTGAAAGAACTGTTACAGGAAAATGCCAACTCTGAATCAATTTCTAACGAAATCTTGAAGATGCTGACAGACAACGAATACCATCAACAGATTGTTACAGATCTGGAAGCGGTCAGAAACAAGCTGGGCGATTCTGGCGGATCAGAACGCGTTGCGAATTTAGCCTACGAAATGCTCTCACCTAATTTTCAGAAAAGTGAATAACCATGCAATTTATTGAATTCCCCGGCGCACACGAACGCCAGATACAAAGAAAATATAATCACGCTCCATTATTTTCACTGGATCAGAACACCATCACTGCTGATGACGTGTTAGTTGCGCGTCAGCAAGATAGTGAAGAAGTTGAAAAATTCATGATCAGCTTTCGACAGGTTGTTGAAAAAGCAGTCAGCCTGAAGCCAAACGAGCAAAGTGATGTGATCCTAAAACTCAAAGAGGAACTTGATCAGCATTACGAACAGTGCTGCAGCCTTCAGGGTGATATGTCTCAAATCAAGCAAGCCTTGAAAACATTGCTAGCTGCCATTATGTCAGCCGTACGAACAGGTGCCGGCAATGATGTAACAGCACAAAGCAAACTTGATGATGAGGATAAGGCAAGAACTGAGCACTACCGCATACAGGAAATACCTTTTCTCGCCGATCTAACAAGACAAACTAATTCAATTCCGGCTGAAGAACTAGGACTAACCCTCTTAACAGAACCAATGAATGTTGTAGCTGAGGCGCTAGACCTTTTCCAGCCTCAACAATTAGCTAGCCTTGTATCAGATATACACAACTCGTTTTCATCTTTGGATGACGAAACCATAAAACCATTTCAGGAAAAGCTTGAAGCCATTTCAAATAAACTTACGCTATCAGCTGACCCAAACTCCAAAAATTAGTGTCACGCAAGTTAACAAAAATGTAATATTATTGTTAGCTTGTATTACTAATACAGCACGCAAAACCTTATATCACAAAATCACCAGCCATCCTTAAAAACACGCATTTTATCTGTCAAAAAGTCATCAAACGGACACTATACAACCCCGCTTCATAGCATTTAGATTATAAAACTAAAATTCAGGAATTTTACCTATGTGATTCCACCTGTAATTTCACTATAAATTATTTAACGAAATTAATATTTTCAGGAGCAATAGCATGTTAGCGGAAAAATCACCTGATGTAGTTTGGCAAGATACTGATATTGATAAACAAAGACGCAATAAATTAAACAGACATGAATCAGCTATTCTATGGTTTACAGGTTTGTCTGGTTCTGGAAAATCAACTATCGCCAATGAACTTGAGAAAGTCCTTCACCAATTAACAATCAGAACTTATATACTTGATGGTGACAACATTCGTCATGGCTTAAGCAAAGATCTTGCCTTTAGCGATGACGACCGCAGAGAAAACATAAGACGTATTGGTGAAGTTGCAAAGTTATTTGTTGAATCTGGAACAATGACGCTAACAACATTCATATCACCATTTCGCCAGGAACGTGATAGTGTTCGACAGCTCATGAAAAAAAATGAATACCTTGAAATTTATGTTAAATGCTCTCTGGATATGTGTGAACAGAGAGATGTAAAGGGTTTGTATGCGAAAGCAAGAAAGGGTGAAATAAAACAGTTCACTGGCATTGATTCTCCTTATGAAGAACCAGAAAATGCTGACATCACTGTCGATACAACCACAATGACAACCGAAGAAAGTGTAAACAAAATTCTAAACTACATGATAGAAAATGAGTTTATTAAATGCCGACGAAAGCCAGATAAAGAAACACTAACTGCTTGTAACTATTATAAGTACTATGGGAAATAATATAAATTAATGAAGAATCAAATCAGGCTTCAATATGACCCTTTCTTATTGCAAGCCTGGTTAACTCAACAATACTTTTAGCCTGCATTTTTTGCATGATATGAGTCCTATGATTACTTACTGTTTTAGGACTCAAATGAAGCATTTTAGAAATATCAACAACGGTATAACCTTCTGCAAGCAAACGATATACTTCAAACTCTCTTTCTGAAAGGTTATCGAGTTTAGCTTCATCAGAATTTTCCGGAGCTCGCCCCCCGCTCTGTGATCTAAGTGCCTGTATATCTGAACTTATATATTCTTTATTACCTATTAAATGTATCACTGCCTTGGTCAATTCATCTGGCGCACTTCGCTTGGTAATATACCCTTTAGCGCCAGCATTCAGGGCTCGACTGACAAAAGCCTCATCTTCACGCATACTTAGAACAAGGATCTTGGCTCCTGCATCTTTTGCTCGCAAATGTCTGACACCTTCAAGACCACCCATGCCTGGCATCATTAAATCCATCACCACTGCATCAGGCAAAAAATCATTATAAATCTCACACGCCTCTTCAGCAGAAGATACTTCTTTAATTTCATAGCTTTGTGAACATTCTAATAAATACCTGAAACCTGCTCTTACGATTGCATGATCATCAACTAATAGTAATTTCTTTTTAATCGAGGCCATCTAAATAACCCCCTCAACATTATGAGTAGCTTGTTTAGTTACATTTGATACCGCTATATCGATCATTGCTTCAATCTTTACCCCTTTATATATGTCACTATCAATAACCAAATTACCACCAAGTGCTGTTAAGCGCTCTTCTATTCCAATTAACCCCATTCGATTTCCATGCTCTTTTTTCTTTAACGCCTTATTAACATCCATTCCAATTCCATCATCTTTTATTATTATTGTTAGTGTATCTCTTACTGAAATATTATCATTCGATTCATTACTATAAATACTGTTTCTCTCCCGACGATTATCAACAATATTTTTTCTTTTAATTTCAATATCAACATTAGAAGCCATTGCATATTTAGAGATATTTGTAAGACATTCCTGGACAATTCTATATATTGTAATCGTAACCACTTCTTCTAGAGAGTCCAGATCACCTTTAAATGTAACGTTGCAATTCACACCTTCTAGCTCTAGCTGTGAGCGTCCTATACAGTTCCTTATGGCTTCTTTTAAGCCCAATGTGTCGAGGATTTCCGGACGAAGACGACGCATCATGTCATTTACTACTTCATATAATTTTCCAGACAGATCAACTATTGAGTTACTCAAACTACGTGTTTCAGAATATTGATCTCCACTAAATGCAGTTATAGCTTTTGCCAGACTCTTAACAGCTGTAATAGACTGACCAAATTCATCATGTAACTCTCTAGCCAGATTTCTGCGTTCTTCTTCCTGGATCTTAACCAGGCGTTGATTAAGTTCTCTCTTTTCATTTAGCAATTTTTCGAGCTTCACTTCATTTAATTTTTGTTCAGTTATATCTACACAAAAACCTATTGCACCAAAGCCTGTCCAGCTGTCAAAAAACATAGACACAAAAAATGACCAGTGATTACCTTCAACCGTTCCATCAATTTCAAATGTTGAGGTCTCACCCTTAAGGACCGAATTAATCTCTTCTTCTTTTCCAATAAATAAACCATGTGAGCTTTTATCAACCCATTCCATATCTTTTACACCAAGACGAGTCAATCCACGCCCTCTGATATCTATTAATTTTGCATCTTCATTAATACGAAAGAATATTACAGGGAGTCTGGATAATACTTTTGAAAATAATTCATTATTGTTTTTAAATAGAAGTTGAGATCGAATAAATTCAGTCACATCTGTTGAAGTACCAGTAATGCCAGTTAATTCCCGGTTTCTATCTCGAAGTGCTTTTGCCGTACATATCAGTTTAACCGGATAACCTTTGGCGCTTTCATGCTGTGTAATTAACTTGTGAACCTCATCATCATTCTTATTATTTTCTATTAATTCATCAAATTCACTTACGATACTTGAATTAATAAAATCAGAATAATGCCGACCAATCATTTCTTCTGGTTCATAACCATATATATCGTAACAGGCGGGATTAACGTATGTGTAGTAACCTTTAGCGTCTATACTCCAGATCATATCTCTAGAAAGGTCGGATATATATCTTGACTGGTCTCTAGCGTATTCTAGAGAAAAATATAAACGGAACCGTTCGAGCTCTGCCCCTACCCGTAACTGAAAAAGACTAAGTATTTCTTTAATGTTATCATCAACACCCACACTTTCATTACTTCCAAATACCATTAAACCTATTGTTTTCTGGTTTGCATCTAAAAGACATACAGAGACTAGTGATTCAGTATCATTTAAACACTTTTTATTGGTGTGAAAAATTGAATGCTTATACTTTTTATTACCTATAAAGCAACTTTCCTGCATCAGAAAGGTTAATGATTCATTCGTTAAATCATTAATTTGAAATTCATTAGGCACTAGTTGACAGTCTACAAGCTTTGTTAATGAATACTGCCCTTCCCTGACAACCTCATAGACCGAACCATACTGCATATTTAGTTTGGAAGTGAATATATCGAGAAGTTTTTTAAGAAATTCAATACCACTTAGGTTATTTACTTCTTTAGAAATAATAAAAAAGAGATCTGCAGCTGATCCAATAGATTCCTTTGTATTAGAAACACTCACTGTTGATGCAGACATTTTAATGCTCTAATGACCCACCAAATAAGGATTTAATATCCAGCACAGGTACTACAGTTTGCTTATAATTAAATGCAGATACCGATATCCCATTCCATTTTTGATCGATTTCCTGTTTTTTACTGGCTTGTTTATTTGATATTTTCTCAAGTACCGGCGGCTGCAGGATACGAATAGCTCCATAATTAATTTTCTGCTCACTATCATCAAAAACACGAACGATAGCAACCATAATAGAATCATATGCAACATCACTAGATCGATACTCAGGATCATATATTTTGATAAAGTCCATCACTGGTACAACCTGATTTTTCCAAAGCATTACATGATCACACCAGACCGGTGCTTTAGGTACTTTAATGAGACCAGAACTCTCGTCAATGTGATTCATTTCATACTGACTAATAGCCACGCTGATGTTATCCGCTACTTCCAACACCCATGCAGAAGCAGCTGTCTCTGTGACAACATCTGCACCTGAGTGTTCTGCTGTTGCATTCATCTATCTACCCCTAAACATAATAATATTTGAGCTCTTTATAAGGCTCAGGCTGCATCAAACTTCAGACTATTATCTAGAAATGAAAGTAATGACTGACTTCTAAGCATCATACCCAGCTCAATACCTCCGGATTCCATGCGATAAAGAAAGAGAGATGATAATGGAGAGTTTTGAGCACTCATACATGCAGGAACAGGCTCAAGTTTAATTTTAGAATAACTAAGCTTTTGAATTTTATCGCACAAAAAACCAAATCGTCGATCCCCGTACCCTGATATAACACATACTTTCCTTTCATCCGGTATCTGATTTAATAGCTCAAAATCCTTAGAAAGGCAATAAATCGGGACAATATGATCACCAACCTTAATGGACGCGACACTGCGTCCATCTTTATTAGATTCCTGGAGATGCTGGGTATTTTCAAAGGTTATCAGATCGACCTGAGGCAAGTAATAAATTTCACCATCAAGCTCAATAGCCATGATTGTTGCCGACTGTGCCCCCTCTTTTTTATGATGAGCAACAGATATAGCACTCATGACATTAGCTCTAGTGCTTCGTTGATATTGCTGGCTAACGTTTCCTCATCAAATGGCTTGACCATGTAATAATTTACACCTTTTTTCATAGCAGTATCTCTATGCTTTTCACTTGAACGCGATGTAATCATAATCACAGGTACATGCTTAGTTTTTTCATTAGCACGAATGTGAGCTGTTAACTCCAGACCATTCATTCGCGGCATTTCCATATCAACGAGAATAATATCCGGGACACGAGACTCAACTATTGACGCCGCTTCCATACCATCTCTGGCGGTCCTTGTATTCATTCCCAAATCATCAGTAAATTGAGCCAGCGAGCGTCGGGCACTTAGTGAATCATCAACAACAAGTACATATGGCACACGCTTTGTTGACTGATCCAAACCAGTTTGCGCCGAAACGATGGGCGATTGTGACACCTGAACATCTCTCAGTAGTTCAGGTAAATCCATTACAGGCGCTATACTGCCGTCACCCAATACTGTCGCTCCGATGGTGCCATGTATTTTTGGCATATACTGACCCATTGATTTTACAACGACATCACGACTATCCACCACTTCCTGAACAAGGATTGCATGACGCTCACCAGCATCATCTTTTACAATGACGACAGGTCTTGAACTACGGCTAATTTTTCTACGGTCTGGAGGCATATTCAACAGGTCATCTATCACTCTCGCTTCATACGCTTCATCTTCAATTTTATAGAAAAGCTGATTACCAACATCACGAAGTTCTCCACTGCCTGGGTATAAGACTTCTTCTACACCACGATTTGAAATGGCATAAATATACTGACGAACACGTACCAGTAAAGAATGAGTAGAAAATGAAGAAATAGGTAGAGCAATTTGAAAAACAGTACCCTTGCCAGCTGGGCTTTCAATATTGATACTGCCTTTCAGACTTCTTAATTTACTATTAACCACATCGAGGCCAATACCGCGACCTGAGGTCTGAGTTACTTCATCTCTGGTACTAAACCCAGGCTCAAGAATTAAACGGTATATAGCTTCTTCAGACATATCCTGATTGATACTAACAAGGTTTTTTAATTTTGCCTTGTTGTAAATAATATCTTGATTAAGTCCTTTTCCATCGTCTTCTATATTGATGACGACCTGATCACCTTTACGGTTACATAAAATATTAATTGTGCCATTTTCATTTTTATTAAGTGTTTTTCTTTCTTCGGCAGTTTCAATACCATGATCGACTGCATTTCGGAGAATATGCATAAACGGCTCAATCATTTCATTTAATACTTCACTATCCATGTATGTGTCATTATCAATGATATTCAAATCAACCGATTTTCCTGTCAGACGACATGCCTGGCGAACCCCTCTTTTGAGACGAGGTATAATAGATTTAAAAGGAACCATACGTGTTCTAAGAACAAGATCCTGATTATTTTTTTGAAGTTTATCCTGATCAATGACAAGATTTTTAAGTTCATTTAATTCGGACTTTAGTGTCTGAGAAAGCTGCATTGAGTCCGAGGTGATTTCAACCAGTCGTCGGCTAACAGAATGCAATTCATGAAATTTATCCATTTCGAGCGCATCAAAGCCATCATCGTTATCAACAGTTGTAAAACTTTTTGTAATACCCTGAATATCAATGAGTTGTTCTAGATCAAAAGATATTTGTTGTAATACAGTACCGTGTTGTGCAAGTGTTTCCTGTCTCTTTAACGAGTTGGAAACCTTATCTTCTATTTGAGTATTGGATATCAAACTTTCACCAGCAATACGCAATAACTCATCAGCAAGATTAACTGGAATTCGCAGAACATTCTCTGATGCTACTGGAGCAGCACTTGTATTGGTAGACAGACTATTTTCTTCAGTCTCATGACTTGAAATTAAATCATCTGCTTTGATAGGTTTTTCATTTTTTATTTCTGAATGTACTTGTAGAGATTCTTCTGACTGGATAGAAACACCGTCTTCAGGTAAACCATTCTGATCAAGGATATTCGCCCAGTCGAGAATATTTTGTAATACAGATACCGCATTATCTGGTGCTGTATCAATACCTAATAATGATTCTGTCATGCTTTCAAGACAATCTGATGAAGTTATCAAAACTTCCATCAGATCATGTGTTGGTTTTTTATCTTTTATCGACAAATACTCAAGGATATCTTCAAGATGGTGCGTTAAACTTGCTATTCCTTTAACACCCACCACATTAGCTGCACCTTTCAGTGTATGAGCTATTCGTTGAGCAATTTCGATGTCTTCTTTGTGACCAGACTGTTTCAAGTTCACTATTGCACTTGTAAATTCTTCTGTCTGATCAGG
>Ga0316205_10004402_pt1 | contig 12366 bp, 8 predicted proteins | sample 3monthpyrite_MG_FD_204941 | JGI IMG/M metagenome (GOLD analysis project Ga0316205, IMG submission 204941) | Microbial mat bacterial communities from mineral coupon in-situ incubated in ocean water Damariscotta River, Maine, United States -... | ecosystem: Environmental > Aquatic > Marine >... | reverse complement strand
ACAGATGAACAGCCTGTATTGATTGATTTTGGTGCAGCAAAGCAGAACTTTTCCAAGCATAGCAAATCCATGGCACCTTATTCACCAGGATATGCAGCAATGGAGCAGGTGGAAGAAGATGGCTATCTGGGCCCGTGGACTGATTTATATGCTATTGGTGCTGTCATGTGGCGTGTTTTGTTTGGGGACAAACAGGTTGCGAGTGGTGCACAGGACTCAACGAATCCTGCCAAGGTAGAGTCACGAGCGAACGCCCGTGTTCGAGGTAAGGATGATCCACTCAGACCGGCAACCGAGTTGGGTAAGGGGCAATATTCAGTGGGCTTGCTTACGATTATTGATAAATGTCTCGCGCTCAATGAGGAAGATCGTTATCAAACAACAGGAGAATTGATCTCTGCACTGGAAGCAGTACGCGATGGTCGCGATATCACAGATATACCGGCTCAGCCAGTTGAAAGTAAACCTGAATCGGTTATTAAACCTGCAAAGAAAAAGGCTAAACCGGCGGGTCAAAAATCAGGTAATTCTTTTGCTAAAATTGCAGTCGCACTGGTGTTATTGATTGCTGTGGGCGGTGGTAGTGCATTTTATTTTCTGCAGGAATCGCATGAAGCAGAGATGGCTATCAGATCGGTTCCCTCTGGAGTCGATGTTTATCTGGACGGTAAAAAGGTAGGTACAACACCTTATAATGAACGTCATTTATCACCGGGTTCACATAAACTCAAACTGGATCACCCGGAGTACCTGACCAAAAAGGTAACTATAGAACTGAATAATGACAAACCGTTGAAAAAGGAATATATCCTTCAGCGCGCTCAGTCGACTGTTGTAATTAATAGCGATCCATCAGGTGCTTCAATTTATGTTGATGGCAAGGATACCGGTAAGAAAACACCTTCTACTCTCACAGGTATTAATCCAGGTAGTCATATTATTACTGTGAAAAAGGCAGGTTACAGGGACAGTAGCCTGACTGCGGAAGTTCATACGTTTAAGGGTAAGGAACAAAAATTACAGCTGGCTTTAAGCAAGCAGCCAAAGATTGTAAAGATTGTAAATAAAGGGTTGGCTGAATTGAAATCAGCGGAATACTTTTTGTTTCAGTCCGGAGAAAAGAGTAAAGCGGTTCCCAAGCTTAAGCAGGCTGCCCGAAAAGGAAACCCGATGGCTGTCGCTTACCTGGCTTACCTGTATAAATATGGTAATTATGGTTTAAGTCGAGACAAGGCAAAATCAGAACGTCTGGCCGCGAAAGCATATCAGGCGTTAAAACCGCTGGTGAGCAAGGGGGATATGCGGGCATATTATTACATGGGTATTTTGTATCAAAATGGTGCCTATGTAACAAAGGATTTTGCAAAAGCGCTCAAATTATTTGAACGATCTGCGAACAAAGGGTTTGCTGTTGCACAAAGTGAACTAGGTCTTGTATACCGAATTGGATATGGAGCCCCTAAAGATAAGAGTATAGCGCTGTCATGGTATAAAAAAGCAGCTGGTCAGGGTTATGCTGCGGCTCAAAATAAAGTGGGTTTAATGTATGACAATGGCGAAGGGGTTTCCAGAAGTTATGCTTCTGCTGTTCGCTGGTATCGCAAGGCTGCCAATCAGAAGCATAAAGTAGCTGAGTATAATTTAGGTATTAAATATAAAAATGGCCAGGGTGTAGCAAAAGATCTGCAAAAAACAATTTACTGGTATAACAGATCAGCAAATCAGGGTTTTTCCGATGCACAGAATTCACTCGGGTTTATGTACCTGAAAGGTACCGGAGGGGATAAAAATTATAACAAGGCTGCACGATTGTTTAGAGCTGCGGCTAATCAAGGGCATATAAGTGCACAGAATAATCTGGGTTATATGTACCGAAATGGATACGGCGTTCCTAAAGATATAAATAGCGCCATCACATGGTATAAAAAAGCAGCCGAGAAGAATAACAAGACCGCTCAATTTAACCTGGGTTATCTTTACGCGCAAGGATTGACAGGTAGCAAAGATTACGACAAGGCGATGAAGTGGTTTAAACGGTCAGCAGGTAACGGTTATGCTACCGCGGCATTACAGGTTGCCAGGATATATCAAACAGGCGGCGGCACTATTACGAAAAATAAATATTCTGCCGCCCGTTGGTATAAAAAAGGGGCAGAGTTAGGTGATGCCGAGGCGCAATACCAGACAGGGCGGATGTATTCTAGAGGTATAGGGTTTCCCCAGAATCATCAGTATGCTGTCGTATGGTATAAGAAGGCTGCTTTACAAGGCCATGCAAAAGCACAAAATGGCCTGGGTGTTAAATATGCGACGGGCAAGGGTGTTACCAGAGACTATTCTGAAGCCGTACGTTGGTATAAGAAAGCTGCATATCAAGGTAATACTACGGCGCAGTATAATCTGGCAGCTAAATATGAGAGAGGTCAGGGTGTCCCAAAAAGTCGTTATGATGCCATTGTCTGGTATCGTAAGGCTGCCAAGAGCGGGTATACCAAAGCGCAGCAAGCATTACGTCGCATGGGTAAGAGCTGGTAGACAGTAGTTGTCTGCCTTGCTCAAATAACAAGTCAGGCAGAGATTATGAATTGATATGAATGCCCGGCGATTCTGATTATCTGGCGGTCATTCAGTTTGACCGGAGTAAAGGCCTGTAACGCATGGCCATCAACCTGACTACCATAGCTGCTATTCATGTCTTCAATATATATTTGTCCGCCATAATTTCGTAAGCGCACGTGGCGCCGGGAAACATCATTACTTTCCATAACAACATGTACCAATTCCGGTGCACGACCGATGACAATGCCTTCCGGACTGTTTAATAGTGTGGCATCCAGCGGTATAGCTTCAGAATGATCCATCGCAATCAGAGTTCCCAGAGCGTTTGCGGTATGTGTAACAGGTTTTTGATCAGGTGTATTACCTGCTGAATCTGTTTGGTCCAGCTGAAATTGTGGTGCGTCATCATAGCGGGGACGCATCTTGAACAAGATGATAATAGCAACAAAAAACCCTAAACCAATCAGACTAAACCAGACCCATTTCGGTGTTTTACTTGTCGCAGGCGTGACCACTTTTTTCTTTTTCTGTTCGGGTTTCTTCTGTGTAACTTTCTTTTTAGCTTTTGGCTGTGTTTGTGGCACAGGCTCTGTTCGTGGTGGTTGTGGTGCCGGCGTAGTTCTGTGTGCAGGTACTGATCGGGGTCTGGGCGCTGGTGCAGGGGTTGTTCGTGGGGCAGGCTGCCTTTCAGTCTGAGGCTGTGTTCTAGCTGGCATACTCCACTGACCATCAATGCCTACTGCATCCATACTCTTGTGAACGGAGATCCATTCTTGTGATTTTTTTCCAAACAAGGTTCGTGCAGCAAGCGCAAATGCATAGCGTGCATCCTCAAAGCTGGCATGGGGAGTAAGTATATTACTGCCTGCCAAAGCATATATCTGGCTTGCCTTTCGAATACCGATGCCTTTAACCACAGGTCCGGTTCTTAATCTGGGGTGGTTACCGCCAACAGATAAGATATAGAATGCCTGATTAATAATGTTTGAGTTCGTATGGACGCCACCATGATCCCTGGAGGTGTGGACATAATCAGCAAAGTGATCCGGATATCTGGGTGATGCGCTTTTAGGGTTTGCCAGATCACGTAATATCCGTCGTCCAGGTGCTCTTAACTTCCAGATGTTTCGATTGCTGGTAAATCTCTTGACCGGATTGTTTATACTTCCGCCGGCATTTTGCCAGGCTCTGAATGATACGCCAATAGCATCTGCAATTGATTCGTTTAATGCACCGGATTGTCCCTTGTATTTTAGCTTACTACCATTGCTGATGATGCCGTGTGCCAGTTCGTGAGCAACCACTTCTACATAGTCAATTGCATTTTCAGGTACAAACAGGGCATTCAGTGAACCAATCCAGGTTGCATTAAATTTATTACCGACACACTGGGGGCCTTTGCCTTTTCTATTATAGTGAACTCTGGCAAAACCAACCAGACGAATGCCTCTGTTATTGAGACTATCCATGCCGTAGGTGCTTTTTAGAAAGGTATATGCATCCCCCAGCAGTTTATGGAATTTGTCGATACCTTCTATATTGACGGGTGAGCTGTTTTCAGTACGTGCAATGTGTAGATTCTTTTTCATCATGAGATAATAAAGCTTATACATTGTTTTGAATTTTACTGGCCGGTTAATTCCCGCACTACGGCAGGCACCTTTTAGATCAAGTATGTAACGTTTCCTGGCGCTGTGTTCCAATGCCTCTCGACTGATTATCTTGCCGCTTTGCGTGTCTACATAAAGCGTTTCAAATCGGGGTACTGAATTTAATATAAAAGAGCCGGTTATTTCATAACTCAGGCGTGTTGCAGTTGCATTCTGGTGCAGATACACGATTCTGGTTGTATATTTTTTACGGGTTTCAAGCTGACTGTCTTGTATGGCTTTTTCAAGACTGATTGCAGGCTTTAAAGGAAGGTTATAGAGCGGTATGTTTTTGCCTGTCAGGGCAATAGGTTTATCATGCCATGTCGTCAGGGTTGCATCCATACCAATGACAGGAATATTGTTATGTGTTTGTGTAATTCGGTAGAATTTATAGTCGCCGGTTTGTCGAGCAGGAGATGATAAAACAAGCAAATCATTCGTATTGAGTTTCAGCCATTTGTGCAGATCATTATTCAGCCATTTTCTGACAGTAGAAACAGAAGAAAGCCGGATACTTGTTTTGTCAAGGCTGAGGCGGTACTTACCTTCTTTACCGGGTGGTTGATAACCAGATAATAGATTGTTGGCATGGCTTGAGGAAACCCATGACATTGAGCAGAAAAGAGAAAATATAAATGTATAAGCTAGGCGATTTATCATAATTTTTTATTATTAGCTGATTGTAAGTGAAAGGCGAAGTAATATTTCTCCAGTAGTGGCATTAATGAATATAATTTCATCGTCTGCTCCCTGTACATGCCCCCGCCATGCAAGTACATATTCGTCATGATAATTAAGAATAGTCAGTTGGCCCTTGTCCGCAGCTTCCAGTTTTGGTTTTTCAGTCAGGTTTGCTTTTTCAAGTGCTTGTTTATATGTCAGTTCAGGTATAACTGATATGTTGATTTGACTGGCTAGTTTTCCCTGAATAGCATCGATAGCGCCTTTTTTTCGAATAACAGTGATGACGGCGCCATAGACTTTTATGCCTTTGTATTTTTGTTGTAGTTGACTGAGTTTGCTGTTATTAACTTTTCGAGTATTACCTTGTGACAATTTATCATTTTTACCAATCAGCTTTTTTTTGCGAAAATACTCGATGACTTTTTTCTCAACTTCGCTATCACTTGCAACCGGAATGTTTGGTTTTTCATTTACATCATCATGTTTACCCAGTGGTGATTTACCTGCTTCTTTATTTTTATCACTGTCAGTCGGGGCAGAGTCATCATCGGGCAGGTCTTTCTTACTATCTGGCTCCGGGGTATCTGATGTTCCTCCAGGCTGATTTGCAGGTGATTTGGAGGGCGACCCGGCTGGTGTATCTGACCCCGTCGGTGTTTGTTGGTCATTCGTGTAGACAAACCAGGTCAGAGCAATTGCGATAATGACCAGAATAGCGATGGGAAGTGCGAGAGAGCGCTTACCTTTATTCGGGCTTGTAGCCGGCTTGGATGGGGCTGGTGGAGGTGGAGGTGGAGGGGGCGCCACATCCGGGTCTTTTGTTGTCGGCACGGGTCGTATTGCTACACTGGTGGTATTATCATGATCATCAGCTGCACGCCCGATATTCTTACGACTGCTATTTGCGAGGTTCGTTTCCAGATCATCTGCAGATAAAATAGCATGCATTTGTTCATAGGAAGTAATTTCCCAAAAACCATCCGAGCAGACTATAAAGTGTTTTCCTTTATCCAGAGACCAATGGGTAATTTCCGGCTCAGGTTTTTCATCCCCACCCATGCTAGTGGTCATTTTACTCTGGTCAGGATGGGTCGCCATTTCATCTTCTGTGATTTTTCCCTGTAGAACAAGTAGCTGCACAATAGAATGGTCAATACTGCGTTGAACCAGCCCCTGATCATTCAGCTGAATAATGCGACTGTCACCAACATGGATGGATACGGCTTGTTGGTTATTTAACCAAAGTGCTGCGAGGGTGGAGCGTGGTGACAGTTTATGTTCTTCGCCGGACTTATTGATCGCAATATGTGCCTGTCCGACGAAATCCGTGAGAAAACTTTCGATATCAACGGGTGATGAGTGTTTATTCCAGCATTGTTCTGCTGTTTTGATAATAGCTTCGGCTGCGATAACACCGCCACGGTGTCCGCCCATACCGTCTGCAACAACGACAAATGCATCGCCTGAATCACTGTCAAAAAATGTGATGGCTCTATCCTGATTTTCCTTACGGCCACCAATATCACTAAAACTGGCAATTTCCCATTGAATCAGCCCCATCAGGTACTCTCCTGTTCACTTTATTGTTGTTTGTGACTATACTAGATTAAAAATATAACCAAGTAAAACATATAGTTAATTATCTTTCTCGAATTGCTATTTATTTGGTACTATAAATAAAAAAACTGATGCAAATATATCAATAATAATGAGTACATAACAAATGGCATTTCAGACTTTTACCATCGGCCGTTCTGCTGATGCAGATATCAGCATTGATCATGACAGTGTTTCTCGCCAGCATGCCGAAGTGACACTGGTTTCCAGCGGGCATTACTATCTGGTTGATCGAGCCAGTAGCTGGGGTAGCTTTGTTTTTCGCAATAATGAATGGCAAGAGTTAAAGCAAGGATATGTTAATGCTGATGAATACGTGGCATTTGGCAAGTATCGTGAAGTATTAAGCAAGTTGCTAACGGATATTCGGCTTGTTTCACATGCATCATATGATCAGGAGCCGCTGAGTGTCAGGCCGCGCAGGAGCGCAACTACGGGGCAGGTTGAAGTCTGAGCCAAAAACAAGTAAAACTATTTAAATCTAGATTTTTGTTATAACAATAACAGGATAAACCATGCAAAACGATTTTAAACAGGAACAGCAATACAGGGTCATTGTTGCTCTGGTTTCCCTAATGGTCAGCATTGCCTTTATTGCAGCATTAACTATGTTATTACCTTTGCCTGAACGAGGTGCGGGTAAAATCTATATGGCAGAGGTGTTGCTGGATGCAAGAAATACGCTTTACCCTTTTACCATCCAGAATTTGATGTGGATGATGTTTTTTCTGGGGATAGGTGAGCTCTGGATACGAATGAGTCGTGGCAGTAAAGAGTTCGCGCAGCTTAAAGCAGCTTTATTACCAGAAGATGATTCGACTATGTTGCGAGGTAAGGATCTGGTTCCTATCTACAAGAATGCCACAGCCAGACCGAGTCAGAATGTATTTTTCCTGCAGCGCCTGCTGAAACGTATCATTTTGCAATTTCAGAACAGTCAGTCGATTGATCAGGCTAACACACTGATGAATTCCAGTCTTGAACTCATGCAGCATGAAATAGATCTGAAATATAATATGTTGCGGTACATGATGTGGTTAATTCCAACATTAGGTTTTATTGGTACAGTCGTTGGGATAGCGCTTGCTTTATCTGATGCTGGCTCAATGCCGGATCTGGGGGATAACGCCGGAATAAAAGCATGGATGGTGCTGCTGACGTCCAGTCTGGGAGTGGCATTTAATACAACACTTCTTGCACTGGTAATGTCAGCAATACTTGTATTTGTTATGCATATTGCGCAGGCACGTGAAGAGATGGCATTGAATGGTGCGGGTCAGTATTGCATGGATAATCTGGTTAATCGTTTATATGAAGAGTAATTTTATACTATTGAAGTTGGAGGGTGTGTAATCGTGGCAAAGAAACGTGGATCAGATGGTATGCCGATGGATGTACCTACAGTCGCACCAAAGAAAAATGGTGCAGCAGACAATCAAAAGCCACCTCAATCATTATTTGGTGGTGATATCCCGACAGCAGCACCTCCTGGCAAGGGAGCAGCGCGGCCCTCACCACCACCTGCAGGTGGTGGCACTTTATTTCCTGATGATGTTCCAACGGTGCCTGCAGGCAAAAAAGCAACGGAAGACACACCTGCTGCCAAAGCAGTATCGGGCGCTGATCCAAAAACTGTTATTCATGGCGGGCGACGTAAAAAAACGGCGGAACCTGTTGCCACAGAAACGTCAGCTGCTACCGATAGCCCGACAGATGCGATGGATGACCCTGTTGCCGGATGGGTTGTTGTTATAGAAGGTCCAGGTAAAGGTCAGGTGTTACAAATTGGATATGGGCAGAACAGTATAGGTAAAGAAGCTGGTCAGAGAATCAGGTTGAGTTTTGGTGATGATCAGATTTCTCGTCAGAATCATGCCATCATTACATATGATCCCAGAGGGAAGCAGTTTTACCTCCAGCAGGGTACCGGAACGAACCTGGCCTATTTGAACAATGCGCCCGTACTTGCTCCAACATTACTGGCGGCAAATTGTCATATATCTTTGGGTGAAACAACCCTGCGTTTTGTTCCTTTGTGTAGCGAAGCTTTTTGCTGGCAGGATCTTGAGGACTAACATTAATGTTGGAAACAGATGCTGTTTTTCAGCAGGTTATCGGGCAAAGAGAAAGTCAACAGGATAGCGGTATTGTTGTCCGGATCGATGAGGTCAATTGGCTTTTGATTCTGGCTGATGGTATGGGTGGTCAGGTTGGCGGTAAGGAAGCCAGTCAGATGGCTGTCGATATTTTTCAAAAAAGCTTTCTGGAAAGTGAGCTTGCTGATATTCGTGAGAGACTGTTACATGCCTTGCAGGAAGTTAATTACAACATGTTTGACTATGTTGAAAAGAATCCTGACATGGGGGGCATGGGTACCACGCTTATCGCTGCAGTGACTGATGGCAGTCGATTGCAATGGTTAAGTATTGGTGATAGTCCTTTCTGGCTGTTTTCAGATGGAGAGTTATTACGCCTGAATGAAAACCATTCTATGGCAGCAGTTTTACAAAAACAGGTTGAAGCGGGTGAGATTACAGCCGAAGAAGCGGCGCACTCTCCGGTCAGATCGCAGTTGCTTGAGGCGGTAATGGGTGAAGATATTGAAATGATTGACTTGCCAGACAAGCCCATCGCCTTGAAACCAGATGATATATTAGTCCTTGCGAGTGATGGCGTTGAAAGCTGCAGTGAGATGGAACTGCAGGATATATTAGCCTTAAGACAAAATGAAGACTGCGATACAATCGCACTGGAAATACTGAGTGCAGTTGAAGAAAAACAGAAGTCTGGGCAGGATAATGCCAGTCTGGTTATTTTTCAGGTTAAGCCAGATGAAAGTGATATCGATACCGTACCAGGTAAGAAGGCAGTCACAAAAGAATAATTATAGTGGAGTTCCAAATGAAGCATTTTTTTTCGTTCACTTTGACGGTAAGCCTGTTGTTTTTTTCGTTATTGGCTCAGTCCGATTCTATTGTGAATATAAAAGTCACCAAAGATAACGGAGATACCTATACTGGTCTCGGCGTTGTTGTTGCCAAACAATATGTACTGACAAGTCTGAATCTTGCTCGGTTGGGTAAACAGATTATAGTCAGTGATCAGGGCTCCGGTGCCCAATTGATTGCAACTATAAAAAGTGCCGCTGATAAAAATGATCTGGCCTTGCTAAAAGTTCCCGGACTGACAGCTGACTCATTGTCATTAGCAAGGCAGCTATCAAAACCAGGCCAGAAAATCAGTCTGTTATTGCCTGGGAATAAAAAACTGGGTGGTATTCTGACGCAAGTAACTACGGCCGATAATGGTGCAGGAAAGATAATTGAGCATGGGATTGCCTTTAAGGAAGGACAACATGGTGCGCCAGTTGTAAATAACTGCGGCGAGCTTATTGGTATTAGTAAAAGCATCCCCGCAGGCCTTTTTGCCAGTGGGTTAAAACCATCAGCTTCTGTTAATCAGGCGGGTGGTATTACCGAGATAAAGAAATTACTGAATAAAGCGGGTGTCAGTTACAAGATCGCTACTGCTGCATGCCTGTCTCTGGCCGAACAGGTCAAGAAAAAAGAAGAGGAGCTCAAGCGGCTTCAGCAGGAAAGCAATAAAAAAATGTTATTGCTAAGGAAGCAACGTGAGCTGGAACTAAAAGAACTGAATCGAAAACTGGAAGCACAAAAGAAAGCACGTAAGAAGTTAAAGGCAGCAAAGAAACTGGCTGAAAAGAAGAAAAAAATAGCAGAAGAAAAAGCAAAGACAGAAGCAGCCAAGGCGAAAAAGGAAGCTAAGAATGCCGAGATTGAAAAGAAAAAAGCAATAGAAATTAAGAAGAAAAAAGAAGAGGAACTGAAGGTCAGAGATGAACAGCAAAAATACTTGCTGGCCGCTGCAGCGATAGCAATACTGGTAATATTATTGATTAGTGTAATTTTATTAAGAAAACGCAAGGTCAAGTTAAAAGAAAAAGACCAGCAGGTTAACGAGCAAAATGTAAAAGTAAGCGAGATGCAACAGGAAATCGCGGCATCTTCTGTGACATTTAACGATGTTCTTTTTGTCGGTATTGATGAAAATGGTCTGGAACACAGATTAAAAATAAATGGTGACTCATTAGCACGCAGTACGAATGGTCAAACATTGGGTAGGCATGCCAAAAATGCAGACCATGTCATTAATGTAGATCAGGTTTCCAGGTTGCATATGAAGTTAAAGGTAGTTGATGGTAAATTGCTTGCTGAAGACCTGGGGAGCTTTAATGGTACACAACTGAATGGCCAGGTTATGGAGAAGGGAGTTGTATTTGAAATTAACGACGGTGATGAGGTTGGTATTGGTACGATGGTATGTCATGTGCATTGGGTGTAAGGGCTGATAGATGAAGCTTCGTAACCGTGAAATTAATATATTCAGCATGTCGGCACTGGATCTGTTTGCATCTGCACTGGGCGCGTTTATCCTGCTAACGGTTGTTTCATTACCTTATTTTTCTAACACAGGTAGCTCTGATGCAGATGTCGCCAAAATAAGAAAGGATCTCAGTAAAGCCAAAAGTGCTTTGAAGAAAAGTGAAGCAAGAATAAAGAAAATCAAATCAAGTATGACTAACAGTCAGGCTAAGGCAGCCCAGTGTATTGACAAAAACAGGAAGTTAAGCGGAAGTCTAAATAAATGTAGTAATGCACTAAAGAAGAAATTTGTGCTGGTTGTTATTAGTTGGGCAACAACTGATGATGTTGATATGCATATCGTAGATCCACAAGGTCGTGAGTTTTACTACAAGAAAAAATCATTTTCAGGTACTGCAGCCAAACTGGAAGAAGACAGTATTCGTGGCCCTGGTAACGAGATCTGGCTACACCCTGCTGCACTACCAGGTACTTATAAAGTTTCCTATAAGCTATATAAGAAACGTAGCCGTTCTGGTAAACGTATCAAGGTTCGCGGCTCAGTGATCACCCCTAAAGGGAAACGTAAGCTGCGCAACAGATTTCTGACTACACAAGGCTCAAAAACATTAATAGCTACTATAAATGTTGATAATGAGGGAAAAATAAGAGTTATCGAGCATTAATTAATATAACTTTCGTTGCCATAATTCATCATAATTGATCACACCCCGGACATAATTTATTGCTAGATTATGTTGTATTAATTTATATCTATTGCTAAATATGCCAAAAGGGTTTGTTATGAAAGATCCCCAAAAATCAGGTTCATATATATCTTCTATCATCGGTCATTTCCACTGGTCTCCTCCAGGCTGGCTTTCAGGTTTCCAGGCTCTGAGGAAAAATAATCCACTGGCTTTCTGGGCTGGCTTGATACTGATTTTATCAAGTACGATGGGCGGCTATTTTCTATATCACTATTATCAGTCTTTGCCAGGTGACGTGATGGTGAAGGCTAAAGTTGAGCTGCCATTGCTTGCTGATGTAGACGATGAAAAACCTGAGCCTTCCAGCCTGACGATATCATTTGTTTATGATTTCAGTCAGATGAAGCCCAATCAAAAAAAACCATCAGGAAAACCCTCGGCAGCACGTCTTGATTTATCTGGCAGGCAAGTCAGAAAAGGGATAACGCTAACACCGGAAGTTTCTGGTCGATGGGTTTGGGAAAATGACAATAAATTAATTTTTACACCAGAAAGGGCATGGCCAGCAGGTCAGAAATTTACAGTTTCATTTGATAAATCTGTTTTTTCTAAAGAAACGAAATTAACAAGTAGTAAACTCAGTTTTATCACACAGTCAATGACTGTCAAAATGAAGGATTTCAGGTTTTATCAGGATCCGAAAAACAGAAAAATTCATAAAGTTGTTTCTACATTATTATTTTCTCATCCTGTTGACAGAAA
>Ga0316205_10004400_pt1 | contig 12369 bp, 14 predicted proteins | sample 3monthpyrite_MG_FD_204941 | JGI IMG/M metagenome (GOLD analysis project Ga0316205, IMG submission 204941) | Microbial mat bacterial communities from mineral coupon in-situ incubated in ocean water Damariscotta River, Maine, United States -... | ecosystem: Environmental > Aquatic > Marine >... | reverse complement strand
CGCCGTTGAGGTTCTTGACGGACGAGACGTGAATTTTGAATACGAGGGCGAAATGAGTGTCGAAATTGCGCTCAACCCGGAAAAAATGGCAAATTACCCCTTCTGCCGACTGACCGGGCCTGCCAATGTTCTGGTCATGCCGAGCCTCCACTCCTCACAAATCGCGACCCAATTGCTGGGTGAGGTCGGTGGCGGCACGGTTTTGGGGCCGTTGCTGATGGGCCTGAACCTGCCCGCCCAGATCGTACCCATGGGGACAACCGTTTCGGATACGGTTAATATGGCTGTTTTGGCCGCAGACGAAGCGATATAACCCTGAAATGCCCGTATATCTTATTCGTCACGGTCAGTCTGAATTTAACGCCGCCTTCAAACACGGACAGCCCGACCCCATACTGTTTGATGCCCGGCTTAGCCCCAAAGGTCAGGATCAGGCCGACGCCCTTCGGGAAAAGGTTCGGGAACTCGGGATTAAACAGGTCATCAGCTCACCCCTGACCCGCGCGCTTGAAACGGCACTCCGTGCCTTTGACGGCCTCGCACCGATTAGCGTTATGGACACCCACCATGAGTGGCTGACGCATAGCTGTGACAGGGGGCGAACCCCAAAAGAGCTGGCAAAAGATTTCCCGACACTTGATTTCAACCACCTGGCAGACCGATGGTGGCATGACGGCCCTGTCAATGCTGATAACGTTCCCGTTGAACCCGAAACGGCCTTTCATGCCCGCGTTGGCGCTTTTGATGCGCTGCTGGCAAAAGCTGAAACCCGCCCGGTCGCAATTGTCGGGCACGGTAATTATTTTCGCGAACTGATTGGTTATATGCTTGAAAACTGTCAGATTCACGCCTATCAGGCAGATAGCTGAATTGAGCAGGTTGGCCTCGATATGACAATTAATCGACTCATAACGGGTTTCAGGTCCTTCCGGGAAACCTACTACGAAGAACAGCCCGACTTTTACCGGTTACTGGTGGAAAAGGGGCAGAAACCTGACGTCATGGTCATCGCCTGTTCCGACAGCAGGGTGAACCCGTCGATCATCGCCAAAGTCGAACCGGGAGAACTGTTCATTGTCCGCAACGTCGCCAACCTGGTGCCTCCGTATGAGCCAGATAGCGGATATCACGGCACCAGCGCTGCGATAGAGTTTGCCGTGCGTGATCTCAATGTGGGGCACATCATAGTGCTCGGCCATTCCCATTGTGGCGGCATCCAGGCCCTGTGCGAAAGCCACGGAGGTAACAGTAACCGTGAATTTATCGCCGGCTGGATGTCAATTGTCGCCCAGGCCCGTAACAAAAACCTGGAGGGCGAGGCCCAGCACCGTCACGTGGAACGCGAAGCGGTGAAGATCTCTCTGGATAATCTTTTGTCCTTCCCCTGGGTAAAAAAACGGGTCGGGGACGGACAGCTGGAATTGCATGGCTGGTTCTTCGATCTGGTCGCAGGTGAGCTTCTGGCTCACATAGACGGAGACAGATGGGAGGCGGCGACGGCTAATTAGTCAGCCGTGGCGGCACCGCGCTCAATGCCCTTGCGAACCATTTCCATGGCTTCTTCGGCTTCACCCCAGCCTTTGACCCTGGCCCATTTACCACTTTCCAGATCTTTGTAATGTTCAAAGAAATGTGAAATCTGCTCCAGCATAACAGGGCGTATGTCGCGGTATGAACCTACATCCCCGTAGTAGGGGTGCAGCTCGTCAACCGGAACACAAAGGATTTTTTCATCAATCCCGCTCTCGTCTTCCATCAGCAAGACGCCGATGGGGCGCGAGCGGATGACAACACCGGGGATAACCGGAATCTGGCCCAAAACGGCCGCATCCGTCGGGTCCCCGTCATCAGAGAGCGTATGCGGGATAAACCCGTAATTGCAGGGGTAATACATGGCCGTATGAAGGAAGCGGTCCACATACATGGCACCGGATGCCTTATCCAGCTCATACTTGACCGGAACACCGCCGATGGGGATTTCAATGATCACATTGACGTCGTATGGCGGGTTGCTGCCGATCGGGATTTTAGAAATATCCATTAACTCACCCTCTCAAGAATAAAATGCAACAGGTCTGTTCCCACTGTTATACAAAAGCATTTCCTCAAAACCAGCGTAAGTTAGCCACCTTCCTCCTGAGAAAACCTGGATGCCGGATACCGCCGCATCATCCAGACCAGCAAAAGCAGCCCCGGAACAGCCGCGACGGTGGTGAGCAGAAAAAAACTGACCCAGTCCATTTGTTCGGCCAGCCATCCACCGCCTGAGGCAAAGACCGTGCGGGTAGTCGCCATAAGCGACGAAAGCAGGGCGTATTGAGTGGCCGTATAAGCAACATTACACAGGCTTGAGAGATAGGCGACAAACGCTGTCGTCCCCATGCCACCGGTCAGGTTCTCAAACCCGATGGTAAAACCGAGCATCGCCAAATCCGCACCAACTGCCGCCTGAACGGCAAATACCAGATTGGATGCCGCCTGTAACAGACCACAGATGAGCAACGCTTTTAATATACCGAGCCGCGCCACCAGCAGGCCGCCAATGGCGGCGCCCGCAAGGGTCATGACCAGTCCGAAGCCTTTCGAAATGACGCCAATCTCGGCCAGCGAAAACCCGATTTTCAGATAAAACGGTGTCGCCATGGTACCGAGCAGGGCGTCCCCGTACTTATAGAGCGCAACAAACAGGAGAACCGCGACCCAGCCGGGCCGGGTCGCAAACTCACGAAACGGGCAAAACACGGCGGAATATATCCAGGTCAGGGCGGCGCGGAGCCCTTCTGGGAGCCCGGGATGACGCTCACTCCATTTTACAGCCACGTACTCAAGGTAATAGGATTGCCGGGACTGGCGAACATCCGGCTCCGGTGACAAAAGCGTGGTGACAACACCGGTTCCCATCAAAACCGCCATCGCCGCATAGGCCACACCCCACCCCCAGTACTGCGCGAGGATCAGGGCGCCGCCACCGGACGTCAGCATGGCAACGCGGTAGCCGAGAATTAATGATGCCGCACCGGCACCCAGTTTTTCTTCTTCCAGAATTTCCGTCCGGTAGGCATCAATCACAATATCCTGTGTCGCCGACGCAAAGGCCAGGGCCACCGCCCAAAAAACAGTCCACCACAGGCCGCCTGCCCTGGACGGGTCTGTCAGACTGATGGCGAGGATCGCGCCGATGACACCAGTTTGCGACACCAGCATCCATGCCCGGCGGCGACCAAACTGCCCGCTCAGCACCGGCAGCCTCATGCGATCAACGATGGGGGACCATAAAAACTTGAGGGAATAGGCGATACCGACCAGAGAGATGAAGCCGATGGTTTTGAGCGACAAGCCAATTTCCGTCAGCCATGCCGACAGGGTCGCAAAGACGAGTGCCAGGGGGAGACCGCTGGAAAACCCCAGGAACAATAAAGCCCGAACCCGCCTGTCGGCATAAACAGAAAAACTGTCGCGCCAGCGGTTCACGATAGCAGAACCGCTTTGCAGGCATCCTGCACCTGCTTAGCTGTTACCGCCGCCACGCAGGGAAACGAAGCCATCCGGTCTTCGCGTTTATGGCAACGCCAGAAGCAGTGATAACACTCCATTTTCTGATAAACGAAGCGCACGTTTTCAGGGGTGATTTCGGCGGGGTAGGGAACAAAGCTGCCGAAATGTCCGCCGCCGACAATCACAACCGTTGGCGCTCCCAACCCAATCGCAAGGTGGGCAGGCCCTGTGTCGTTGCTGACAACAAGGGCCGCGTTTTTCATCAGATCGAGAAGGCCCGGCATGTCGGTTTTACCAGTCAGGTCGACAATCTGATCGCCATTTGCCACATCGCCGATACCGCCACCCCTGGCTTTTTCATCTGCCTTGCCAACAAAGACCACACGATATCCTTCGCCAGCCAGCCACGTTGCCAGCCGGGTATAACTGTCCAGCGGCCAGCGCCGCCCGTATTCATTGCTGCCGGGATTGAGCACGACGTAGGAGCCCGCCTCAAAACCGCTGACTTCATTACCAGGCCAGTTTAGCGTTGGCGCTTTTGGGGAAACTGGCTTGCCTGAGAAATGTGAAACAAAATTGGCATGGCGCATAATTTCGTGAGTCGGATAGGGACCCGTATCCACAACCTCGCTCACCTGGCTCATGTAATAACTGTATTCTGAACGTGTCGGCTCGTTGATATAGGGGTATGAGACCAGTGATCTTGGCGCGGCCATGACCCAGACCAGACTGTCGGCCATAAGCGCACGGCGAAAATAGGCATCGGAAACAACAATTTCCGGGGCCAGCGCATGAACTTTCAGGTTTATGGAAAACCGGTAGAGCGGACGCTTTGCATATCTGTGTTCATTAATCGGGAGTACCCGGTAACCGTCGAAAAGCTGATCCGCAATTCCGGCCCAGCTATTGCAGCCAATAACCGTGATGTCTTTGGCATCAATCCCGAACGCCTCGCTATAGGCATCAAGGGAATTTCGGAACAGCACCATGTCGCCAATGCCGTCCATGCGCACAACAACAAGACCACGGCGTTTTTTAAACACCGGCCAGAACCGGGCCAGCAAATCAAACAGCCGGAAAAACCACCAGCGCCGACGCATCCCCGCGGGCAGGGTGCGCCAGAATGCATTGGTCTGAAATCGTGGGGCGGGCGAATCACTCATGACGAAAGACTAGTGCACAATCCCCTAAAAGGGAATCATTTGACCTGTAGCTTATGAACACGCCTCATTTGCTGGAAATGGCTTTTAAATTACGCCCAGCCCACCTGTTTCAAAGTATGCCCATCATTCCAGATTTTTGTCATGTGGCGAATTTTATCGCCATCAAAATCCATAACGTAAACATAATCGGCGGCAACTTTTTTGCCAGTAGGCGGAACCGGCCCGCCTTCGCCTGTATGTGTACCCGTAAATACAGCAAACGCACAAACTGAATTCCGTTCCGGGTCGCTGGCAAAAGATTTCAGCTCGTAATCGCCATCAGGCAGGATGGTCAGAAGACCTTTCATCCATTCCGCATAACCTTCAAGCGTGCCGATATCCGCTATTGCATCCGCCTGAGCGGAAAACGTTGCGTTATCATGGCACGAGGCCCTGCATCCATCCCAGCCTTTTCCAGTCTCGCAGGCATCGAAAAAGGTTTTCGCTGTTTCAGTAATAGACATTTCTGCACACTCCCTGTGTTGAGGTGCGAGATACTATCACAGAATTTGACGTCAGGATGTTTCCTTCGACGACGCCCGAAGTGCTTTTTTCCGGGCGTGGGTATCGAGATGACGCTTGCGCAAACGCAGGTTTTCCGGTGTCACCTCAACCAGCTCGTCATCACCGATGTAGGCAATCGCCTGCTCCAGCGACATGCGGCGTGGTGGTGTCAGGCGAATGGCGTCATCGGTTCCCGATGCGCGAACGTTTGTCAGCTGCTTGGCTTTCATCGGGTTCACTTCAAGATCATTGCCCCGGCTGTGCTCGCCAATGATCATGCCGTCATAAACGGCAATGCTGGCCCCAATGAACAGCGGACCGCGCCCCTCCAGACCGAACAGACCATAAGCATTACTTTTCCCGGCGGAATTGGAAATCAACACCCCGTTGCGGCGTCCGGGGATCGGGCCCTGGTGTTCGGCGTATTCATGAAACATCCGGCTCATGATCCCGGTCCCCCGGGTTTCGGTTAGAAACTCGCCATGATAACCGATCAGGCCGCGTGCGGGTGCGATGAACGTCAAACGAACCTTGCCGCCACCGGACGGGTTCATGCCAACCATGCGGCCTTTGCGTAAATTCATGGCCTCGACAACGATGCCGGAAAATTCCTCATCAACGTCGATCTGCACTTCTTCCATGGGCTCTTCGCGAACGCCGGATTCGGGATTGTTGCGAAACAGAACACGCGGGCGACTGATGGAAAGCTCAAACCCCTCGCGGCGCATCTGCTCGATCAAAACGCCCAATTGAAGTTCACCCCGTCCGGCCACTTCGAACGCATCTTTTTCTTCCGTTTCCGTAACCCGGATGGCAACGTTGCCTTCCGCTTCACGGCTGAGCCGGTCGCGGATCATCCGGGACGTCACCTTGGTGCCTTCTTTACCGCCAAGGGGTGAATCGTTGATTGTGAAGGTCATTGCCAGCGTCGGTGGATCAATCGGATCAGACGGCAGGGCCTCTGTTACCTCTGGAGCACAAAGGGTATCGGCAACCGTCGCTTTCGAAAGCCCGGCGATCGCAACAATATCGCCCGCGGATGCGCTATCGATCGGTGTACGATTGAGGCCACGGTACGACAAAAGTTTCGACACCCGTCCCTGATCAACAACCTTCCCGTCTATATTAAGCGCGCTGATGGTGGTGTTCGGCGTGATGGATCCGGAATAAATGCGCCCGGTCAGAATACGACCAAGAAACGGATCAGCCTCCAGTGTTGTCGCCAACATGGAAAACGGCTGGTCCGCGTCGGCTTCTGGCGGGCTCACATGCTCAAGGATCAGATCGAAAAGGGCGTCCATGCGGTTTTCCGTATCTTCCGGTGTATGTCCGGCCCAGCCATTTTTGGCGGATGCAAACACGGTCTGGAAATCGAGCTGCTCGTCAGACGCGCCAAGGGCGGCGAACAGATCGAACACTTCATCCTGAACCTCAAAAGAGCGTGCTTCCGGCTTGTCGACCTTGTTGATGACAATAACCGGCTTCAAACCAAGTGCCAGCGCCTTACCGGTCACGAACTTGGTTTGCGGCATCGGACCTTCAGCCGCATCAACCAGCAACAAAACACCATCGACCATGCTCAGAATACGTTCCACCTCGCCACCGAAATCGGCGTGGCCAGGCGTATCGACGATGTTGATGCGGACATCTTTCCAGATTACCGAGGTGCATTTGGCAAGAATTGTAATGCCACGTTCCCGTTCCAGATCGTTTGAATCCATAGCCCGCTCGGCGACACGTTCGTTGTCACGAAAGGTGCCGCTTAAGGAGAGCAGTTGATCAACAAGTGTGGTTTTGCCGTGATCAACGTGCGCGATGATCGCGATGTTGCGAAGGTCAGTAGCCTGAGAGGTCAATGGTTTAGCCTTATATAAAAAAAACGGTTACGGGGACCGGATGCCGGGGATGTCCCAAATGGGCTTATCCCAGACGCTGTTTAACCAGGTCCGCCAGAGAAACTTCGGGCCGGGCACCCATATGGGAAATTACTTCCGCCGAACAAATGCCGCCCATGTGCGCGGCCGTCGCCAGATCAGCACCGTTGGTAACACCATGCAGGAATCCCGCCGCATAGGCGTCCCCGGCACCGGTTGTATCAACGACCTTTGCAACGGGTTCCGCATCAACCACGTGAACCTCATCACCGGCAACCACGACAGAGCCTTTTTCGCTCCGTGTCAGGGCGGCGATGTTACAGTCCGCGCGAACGGCCTGAAGAGCTTCGTCGAAATCAGCCACCTGATAAAGCGAGATGACTTCGTCTTCATTGGCGAACAGGATATCGACATGATTTTTCACCAGATCACGAAATTCTGCCCGATGACGATCAACACAGAATGGATCAGAGAGGCTGAGCGAGACCTGACGGTCCGCATCATGGGCAACTTCGGCTGCTTTCAGAAATGCTTTTTTGGCTTCCGCCGGATCCCAAAGATACCCTTCCATATAGGTTACCTGGGCGTCAGCGATGGTTTTCTCATCAATATCATCAGGGCCAAGACCAACGCAGGCGCCAAGATAGGTTTGCATGGTGCGCTGCGCATCGGGGGAGACAAGAACCAGACAGGTCGCCGTTGCCGGACCATCAGCAGAGGCGACAGTATCGAAGGCAACACCCAGAGAACGGACATCATGGGTAAAGACTGCGCCAAGCTGATCATCACGAATCTTGCCAACGAACCCGCAGGAACTGCCAAGTGAAGCCATGGCGGCGATGGTATTGGCAGCCGAGCCACCCGAGCATTCAATCGCTGGCCCGACTTTAGAGTAGAGCTCCGCCGCACGTTCGGGGTCAATCAGGCTCATGGTGCCTTTAACAAGGCCTTCGGCATCAAGAAACTGATCATCCGCATGGACAAGCACATCAACAATGGCGTTACCGATACCGACGACATCATAGCGGGGTGCAGACATCGGAGTCTCCTTCGGGCAAATAAAACGGGATCATAAAAAAACGAATAGGCGCGGCGCAGTATAGCGGCGGAATTCGCAGCCTCAAGCGCAGAGTACTTCAGGCTCAAGTCGTGAAATCCGGCACGGTGCAAATTGCCGGGCAGAGCCGCAAATGGGGTTTGATTTTGGCCGGTTTTCAGAAGATTATGTGGCCGTCCGGTAAGGACAGACGCGATCAGATTTGAAGTCAGGATTTTCAGAATGCTCAAAGCCTTTTCCAGGGGGATTTCCCAACTCAACGATGGGCCAACCCGTCAGGTTTTGTGGTTAAGCATCGGCATATCGCTGGTGGTGTTTATTTCAGTCTGGTCCGGCGTCGCCTACAGTCTGACAAATACAGCGCTTTTTCAGATCGGCTGGATTGAGACGGCTGTTGATGTTTTGGGCGGACTGGCCACCATGGTTTTGACCTGGTTCCTGTTTCCGGGCGTCGTCAGTGCGGTCGTCGCCCTTTATCTGGAACGTGTCTGTGAATACGTTGAGGCACGCCATTATACGGACCTCGCAAAAACCGACGGCCTCCCCCTGTCAGATTCAATGATGTCATCACTGAAATTTGTCAGTATTTTTATTGTTCTTAACATCCTGATGCTGCCGTTTTTATTTCTGGGACCTGTATTCCCTTTTGTTTTCTACAGCGTGAACGGCTATCTTCTCAGTCGTGAGTATTTCGAGCTTGTGGCAACACGGCGTTTGTCTCTGGAAGATGCAAAAACACTCCGCAAAGCCAATCAGGGCCGATTGTTTGTTGCTGGTGTGATCATTGCCTTGTTGTTAACGATTCCGGTGGTAAACCTTGTGGCACCTGTTGTTGCCACAGCAGCAATGCTACATTTGTTCGAATCCTGGCGGAGAGACCAAAGCGGTCAATTGACGGTCCAGTAACCAATTTCCATTTCGCCCGACCAACACGAAAGGGGCAGGCATGTTCAGTAAAAGCAAGGACAACAATGATAAAACGGCAAACGGCGCAGAAAAACCGGACGACATCTCGGCCCCGCCGTTGAAGCCATTTTCCCGCAAAGGCAGCCATGCACCTGCCAAGCCCCCGGCAGCAACCTCGTTCCAGCCGGAAGTTCCGCGCCGGGTTCCTGATATTCCGGGCGGCCCCATCCGCCGTACAGATCGCTCAATTGCAGGTGAATCTGATCATCGCCGCCTTGTTGTCGGGCGCGACATTCGCTTAACCGGCGAAATCACGGCCTGCGACAAACTGGTTGTTGAAGGTCATGTTGAAGTGGCCCTTCCCGGAGCCGGGATCATCGAAATAGCACCAAGCGGCTTTTTCAAAGGCAAAGCGGAAGTGCAGGAAGCCGATATCAGTGGGCGCTTTGAAGGCGACCTGATTGCCCATGACCGCCTGGTCGTTCGTGCGGGTGGGCGTATTTCCGGTACCATTCGGTACGGGCGGATTGTCATTGAATCCGGTGGCGAGATTGCCGGTGACATGCAAACCATCAATGCTGATGATGGCGAGGCATCTTCCAAATAATGAGGCCCTTACTGGCCACAGCACTCATACCTCTTACCCGAAATCTTGCCGTTTTGATGGTACTTGCGGGGTGTCAAACGACCGGGCCATCTGATCAGGTTGCCATATCAGAACCCACACCGGTCATGGCGACCAAAAGTGTGCCTGCGAAAATTGAAGTGGCACGGGCCATTCCAAAACCCGAGCGAAGCTACCCGGAACCCGCGTCCCTGCAGGGGTTGTCGGGTGGCGGTGTCATCAAGGCCCTGGGCGAGCCTGAGTTCGTCCGCCGCGATCAGCCCGCTAAAATCTGGCAATACCGCGGCACGGTCTGCACCCTTGATATCTTTCTCTACCAGGAAGCCGTTGGTGCCCCGTATGCGGTCAATTATATCGAGGCGCGCACCAGGCAGGGTGCGGCGCTGTCCCATAAAGACTGCATCGTTTCAATTTTGAAGGAACGCGAAGCGCCAGCTTCTTAAAGCGTCGTCTTCCCTTTAAATCGGCAAAACTCACGCACAACGCATTTATCGCATTCTGGCTTGCGCGCTTTGCAAACGTAACGCCCATGCAGGATCAGCCAGTGATGGGCATAGAGCTTAAACGCATCCGGCGTCACTTTGTCGAGCTTCTTTTCCACCGCCAACGGCGTCTTTCCAGGGGCCAGTCCGGTACGGTTTGAAACCCGAAAAATATGCGTATCAACCGCTATCGTCGGCTCCGCGAAAGCAATATTTCGAACCACATTTGCGGTTTTCCGGCCAACGCCCGGCAAGGCTTCAAGAGCGGACTGGTCATTGGGGATTACGCTGTCGTGTTTCTCAATCAGCAAATGGCTGAGCGCCATGACGTTTTTGGCCTTGCCATTAAAAAGACCGATGGTTTTGATGTGATCCTTCAGCCTGCTTTCGCCCAGGGCCACCATCTTTTCCGGCGTATCAACGGTTTTGAACAACTCTTTCGTCGCCTTGTTGACCCCGACATCCGTCGCCTGCGCCGATAACACAACAGCGACCAGCAGCGTGTAGGTGTTTACATACTCCAGATCACTTGTCGGGTTGGGCCGATCTTTGGCGAGGCGGCTGTAAAATTCTTCCCGTCCGGCTTTTTTAACCATGATGTCCCCGGTTTGCTTCAGGAGCCCAAGAATATCGACACACCGTTCGGGAACAAGAGAATTCTTTTGGAAATTCACAAACTCCGGGTAATATAAGGCGTGATTGCCAAAACGGTGCTGGACCCATGTTTGAGGCGCATACTGAGGAAGCCGGATTCAAGGCCGTGCTTCGACCCAACCGAAGCGGAACCCTTCGTGGTGTGCATATTTTTCTGATTTGTCTGCTGAGCGTATTTATCCCAACAGGGGTGGTCTTTTTCTTTGTTGGGGCCTGGCCGGTGCTCGGGTTTATGGGTGGCGAACTGGTTTTACTGTATTTCGCGCTCAGCCTGAGCAATCGCCGCTCGGCAGCTGTTGAGTGCATCTCCCTGTCCGAAGACGCCCTGACGGTGGAGCGTATAAATTACCGGGGCGAAAAGAAAACATGGGCCTTTCAGCCACAATGGTTACGTGTTGAGGTGGTGCGCCCGGAACGCGCCCACACCCGGCTAACGCTTAATTCACATGGGCGATCTTTAAGCATTGGTGGTTTCCTGACGACGGATGAACGCCTTGAGGTGGCCGAAGCCCTGAAGCGCGCGCTCTTTCCCTATCAATCGCCCCTGAAATTCAGCTAAACCCCAGAACGTCACGCATGGAATAAAACCCGGCCTGTTGTGATTTGGCCCAAAGTGCTGCACGAACGGCACCTGCGGCAAACACACCACGATCACCGGCTTTGTGGGTTAGCTCAAACCGCTCACCCTCTGATGCAAACATAACGGTGTGATCCCCGACCACGCCACCACCGCGCAAGGTCGCGAAGCCGATGTTGCCGGACGGGCGCGGGCCAGTGATGCCATCGCGAACCCGTGTTGAAACGGTGTCCAGATTAACATCACGCCCGCTTGCCGCCGCCTGCCCCAAGGCCAATGCCGTCCCGGAAGGTGCGTCAACCTTATGGCGATGATGCATTTCAACAATTTCGATATCGTAATCATCCCCCAGAACCGACGCCGCCTGCTCTGTCAAACCCAATAGCAGGTTCACCCCGACGGAAAAATTAGCGGCCTGAACAATAACCGTTTTTTCGGCCAGACTTTGCAATTCAGACGACTGCCCGGCACTGAAACCTGTGGTGCCGACGATCAGCGCCGTTCCCTGTTCCGCCGCCAGTCGTGCATGTGCAAGCGTCACGGCAGGAGCTGTAAAATCAATAACAGCATCGACAGAGCTGATCATGCTTTTGGCGTCATCACTGAGCAGGATACCGATATCAGGGTTCCCGGCAAGTGCGCCCAGATCCGACCCCATCAGGTCATTGCCCGGCGCTTCCGTTCCCGCCGCCAGCGACGCACCTTCCGTCTTCATCACTTCAGCGACCAGCATTCGCCCCATTCGACCAGCCGCTCCAACAATTCCGATTTTCATGATCCGTCTCTTTCGGTAAACATCCAAACTGACACACTGTTTACGGGACCAGACGCAGGTTTTCCAGAAAGAAACCATCCGGTCACGTGTTCTGATACACTGTCAGCAATGGTTTAAAAAACCCAAAGGTGGACTGCATGTTTTTATATCTCCTCAGCGAAAATCAAAAAGCCGCTTTTTTCGACATCGCTCATCAGGTCATATTCGTCGACCGCAGG
>Ga0316205_10004396_pt1 | contig 12377 bp, 10 predicted proteins | sample 3monthpyrite_MG_FD_204941 | JGI IMG/M metagenome (GOLD analysis project Ga0316205, IMG submission 204941) | Microbial mat bacterial communities from mineral coupon in-situ incubated in ocean water Damariscotta River, Maine, United States -... | ecosystem: Environmental > Aquatic > Marine >... | reverse complement strand
GCTTCAGTCGCCTTACCAGGCGACTCAAGGTCTGTAACTGGTTGCAGCGAATTACGTTTAATTCGTTCTCACTGTATGTATCGTCCACTTCCCAGATACCTTTAGGATTATTTTGGTTTTATTTGCATAAGGCCAAATAACCCTAACTCTTTGATTATTAATGACTTTACGCGCTATATAAGAGTTTAGTTATAAAGAAAAATCATTATTTAACTTATTTTAATACAGAGTTTAGCAACAATATTTAGGGAAAATTGCCCGCTCGGATGAGCTGGATTGCAAGAAAACACTGACGGAGTCACACGTATGATTCATCAAACTCGGGGAAAGGTCGACGCTTTTTGTCGCCCTGTCCCCTGTCTTGATGCCATCAAGAGTTTTACGAAGTCGATTAACGACAATATCAGCTCTTGGTGGTATGGGTTAAGGGGACAGGGCTTAAAAAGCAAGACCTTTCCCCGATGGAGATGAACCTTAGCAGTTACGGTTTATTGAGTATCCCAAACAGGAAGAGAGAAGACTGCCGTTTTTTGTCGCCCTGTCCCCTGTCTTGATGCCATCAAGAGTTTTACGAAGTCGATTAACGACAATATCAGCTCTTGGTGGTATGGGTTAAGGGGACAGGGCTTAAAAAGCAAGACCTTTCCCCGATGGAGATAAACCTTAGCTGCTTACAGTTTTTAGAATAATTTCGAATTGGAAGTGAATGTACTTTATATAAACTCAAACAGACTTAAGCCTTGAACACGTACGAAGGTTTGTTGAGCTACCTGTAATGCTGTGGTTTGGAAGGTCATATTACTAATGGCTTCGGCAAAATCCAGATCCTGAATTTCTGAGCGTATACCCTGTAGGTATAAAGACTTTGCTTCATTATCGTCGATTTGGCTATCTATAGAATTAATTCGACCACCAATGCTGGTTTGCACATTGATAATTCTATCCATTGATTGATCAATATTGTTCAAGGCATTATCAATTTGTTGAGATAAAAAAGAATTACTGGGTGCACCTGCTCCAAAAAAACCCGAGTCACCCACAATAGCCGATGTAATTGATGCAACAGATGCCACGGTATTACCATTGTTATTTAATAACAATACTCCATCGTTACCGGTATCAGTTAAGTTACTTAAATTTAAATTACTGAAAACCTCACCATTTCCACCATCGGTTCTGAATTCAATAGCATTGGTTGTAGGGTTAGCCTGAAAAGTGACACTTAAACCTGGTGTAGTTCCATTTAATGTAAAAGTACCATCAAGATTATCAGTGACACCCGCAGCAACTAATGCGGCTGTTAAATTTCCTGCTGTTGCCAGATCAGTTGCACCGGCTACCGCCGCTACATTTAATGTAACGCCGTCAAACGCCAGATCAAAACCTATCGCATCACCCGCAGCAAAACCATTCGCCAGATAGGCACCACCAAAGTTACCGGTTATATCTCCCGTGCCCGGTGTTTCCAGCTCCCTGACTAAATTACTTAGCGTAGTAAAAATATCCTGATTGCGACTGGCATCAACAGTAAACTCATCACCTGCAACCGGCTCACCTGAAACTTCTACTTCTAAACCATCAAACGTAATAGTGCCGCCATCATTATATGGTCTGGGGGTAACACCCACCACAGCACCTATCGTGTTATCAAAAACTTCATAATTATCTGCGTCAATAAAACGCACCGTATAATCATGGCTTTGAAAAGCAGTTTTATCAATTACGGAGCCAGTAGATATTTTTCCAGTACCCGCATTCGTGCGATTTGCATCAACAGAAAAATCACCATTGCCAAGGCGTATTTTTTGAAACACATCAGCACCAGAATCATTCGCGGTGACCTGACGGCTGGTGCCTATCTGAATAGCCGTTTGCCCTTCATCTCCATTAAAGAAATAATTACCAGCACCGTCTGTTGAAAAGGCCTGAGTTTTAGATTGAAACCCGGAAAATATATAGTCTCCGTTTTCATCTTTTACATTTGCATAATCGAATAACTCTTGTAGTTTTTCTTTTATTTCACTGGCAATAGCCTGATTACTTTGCAGATCATTAACACCTGTGTTCGCCGCCTGTATCGCTAATTCACGAACACGCTGCAGGACGAGATTAGAACTCGTGAGTGTGGTTTCTTCCAGGTTTAATTGTTGTGTTGCATAACCTGCATTTTCACCGAACTGATCAATCTGATTTAAAGCTTCGTTTATATCTATTATGCGAGCAGCGCCATTCGGGTCATCCGATGGAGATAATATCTTTCTACCCGTAGACAGTTCATTTTGTACACGCTGCAGATCTTCCTGCTGCTTAAGTATACTTTGCAGACCTTGCCTGTGAATTAATGCTGTCGATACTCGCATGATTTACACCGCGCCTAATAGAGAATCAAAAATATCCCGCGAAACCTGAACTACACGAGTTAAGGCTTGATATGCCTGTTGAAAGCGAATTAAGTCTGCAGCTTCCTCATCAAGGTTAACGCCAGAGACACTTTCACGTCTTTCAATAGCACCTTCTAATAAACTTTCTTCAACTTCCAGACTAATTTTAACTTGCTGGGTAACCACACCTACTTGAGAGGTAAGAACAGTGTAAGACTGTTCAAATGAAGTATTACCTCCATCCAGTATACCCGTAGACTGTAATCCTGCTAACAATAAAGCATTCCGGTTATCGGAAACTGCATTAGTGTTGTCCTGAACAGTAAAGGTATCACCCGCCTGAGGTTGACCTGTTAACTGTACCTGCCAGCCATTTTGAGTAACATTAATACCTGTAAAATAAATAACATCATTTTGTAATACGGTTCCGCTTGCACGATCAACAACATCAAACGTGCCCGCCGGATTGGCTGGATCAAAAAAGATATCAACCGTATCTGTTAAATCACCATTGAAAACATCTGTCACCGTAGGTGAAGATATTTCAGCAGAACCAATATTATTAATATTAGTACTGGATCTAACCGGACCCGCTGCAGCAATTTGTGTCGGATCTGTTATTAAAGCCTGAAAAGTCACGGCACCCAAATCAGTTGGCCTAATAAAAAATGAGTCGCCAACTACGGGCACACCACCCGGTGTAATTTCTAAACCGTCAACAGCAAATGGGCCAGCACCAGTGGCAACGGTAACATTATCGGTTAATCTAACTACATTATAATTAACACCATCAAAACCTACTTCATAATCTGAAACTGTTAATGCACTCACATCAGTAATTGAAAAATTCATTACCCCTGTGCCGGTATTAGCCTGGTTCGGTAACGCAACTGTACTTGGCCCGATAAATGTTGCCGGGTTACCAGTAGACACGACACCTGCTGTTGCACGGGTGCTACTTGATCCCAGCGCAGACAGCGACAATGTTGCGTTATCTGTTACACCATCAGTGATATTGGCAATCACCAGATTATTACCTAGAGGGCTCGGCCCGCCCGCTGTCTCAAACTTTATATTACTGCCATAAAGCTCAAACGTCATACTTACACCTGGGGTTGTGCCAGCTAATGTATAAGTACCATCTGCATTATCTGTTACATTCGCATCAGCATCTATTCCGGCTGCGCCAAACAACAATCCATTTGCGACATCCTGATTAGTATCGCCCGCCAGAACTGTATAAGCTGCATTTACTGTTCGACCATCAAACTGCAAATCAAAACTGATGGTTTCACCTACAGCAAAACCATTATTTAAATAATCACCACCAAATTGCGCCTGTAAATGCCCTGTGCTAACCGTACTAAACTGATTACCACCAAAATCGCCATTAAGATCATAACCTTGAACATGCTGGGCGTTCATTGATTCTGATAGAGCAATAGCCAAACGTCCCATCTGGTTTTGTGTGTCATTCAGAAGGTTATCTCTTACATCTAACAAACCACCTAAATCACCACCCACCAGATTATCCGTCACATCAACAATGCCACCACTACTTTGTATGCCAATTGAAATTTTATCGGGTTGTGCCGCATCCTGTTGCGCAACCAGAGAAAGCGCAGTTGCATTAGAAACCAGTAATTGCCCCGTACCCACCAGTACATTTAAATTACCATTTGCCTGCTCGACAACAGTCACAGATATTTTTTCCGACAACTCCTTTAAGAGTCCATCACGCTTATCTAGCAAATCACTCGGGCGATTATCAACAGAGCTTATTGAAGTTAGTTTTTCATTCAGCTTGGCTAACTCCGTGGCAATTGAATTTATTTCACCAATTTCCGCGCGTACTCTCTGATTTATTTCAGACTCTATGGCCTGCAACTCTGACCCAATAGACTGAAAGCTACGTTGCAAAATCTCTGAAGAGCCAAGTAAAGCCACTCTTGGTGCATTAGCTGAAGGATCGTTTGCAACGTCATTTAAAGCATTAAAATACGCATCCAGTGCAGGCATTAAACTGGACTGCTCATCCGCAACAATTGTTTCTACACGCACTGCATAAGAATCAAACGTTTCAAGACGGGAAACATTGGAGGTGGTATCCCGTAGGCCAATGCTATTAAATTGATCAATAATTCTGTTAACACTCGTTAAATCAACGCCTTGCCCAAAAAATGAAGAGCCTTCACGAATAGGGTTGCGCGCATCTAACTCAACTCGCTGACGTGTGTAATCCTCATTACCCACATTAGCTATATTATGGGACGTAGTTGACATAGCACCCTGATAGGTTCTTAGGCCACTTACAGATATATTGAGTAAATCAGGCATAGTGCCTCACTTCCTATTTTACAGTGTTGATTTTAACAACCGCCTTCCTGAGCGAGAAGCAGACGCATAATTGATACAAAAACCATGCATCTGTTATCACTCAGGTTAGCGGCACATTTGTTAAAGTCTTTAATTCGGAGACTTTACTTTGCAACTCTTCATTGCTGCGTATTCGGTTAATCTTGCTCGCATAGTCAGGGTCAGTCGCATAACCTGCTTTCTGTAACTCACGAGCATAGGCTGATGCATCATATCCATGTTCCAGGGCTTTCTGATAACGCGGGTTTTCCATTATGAAATTGGCATAATCATCAAATGCCTGTGATACCGAATCATACGAGCGAAATTCAGCTTTCTCATGCTGCATCACACCATGACGAAATTCTCTTGTGGTAATTTCAACCTTATCCCCATCCCAGCGATGATCGGCTTTTATACCGAACAAATTATAACTATTTGATCCATCCGCATTCACTGGCAGGTGTTTTCCCCAACCTGTTTCTAGTGCAGATTGAGCCATTAATACTTCAGCATCGACACCTAATTTTTCAGATGCGCGTAAAGCATGGGGCCACACGTCTTCTATAAACTGCTGTGATGATGCCCATACGGAATTATCGGTTTCATCAAGATGCGTATTTTCTTGAGTTTGCTGAGCAGAAACATCACCCATAAAGTCACTACGTAACCTGGAAACGGTTGCTGCACTTTTAGAATAAGGTATGACAGGTCTGGGGTTGTTTATATAATCTTCAATTCGTTTTTCAGATATAAACGTGTCAGTCTCTCCACCCAATTGCCGTTCAATAACCTTTGCCAGCCCTATTCCTTTGCCATTTGATATTTCCGTACTTAATTGCTTGTCGTACATATCCTGATACATTTTTTCAGCTTTACTGCCAAACAGTTCATTTTCTGGAACCGTATCCCGCATACTCTTAAGCATCATCTTTACAAATAGCGCCTCAAACTCTTTAGCAACTTTTTTTATCGCTTCAGGGCTCTGCTCTCTTGCACCCTTTTTTAAATGAGCAAGAGATTCAAAAGCATTAGCTGTTCCTGTGCCGGAAATCATCTAGATCACTATCAACTCAGCGGTCAAAGAACCTGAGGTTTTTAATGCTTCTAACATAGCAACTAAATCACCCGGCGCAGCACCTACTCGATTTACCGCATCCACCAACTCTCTTAAACTGATTCCGGGACGGAATAAAAACATTCTCAAATCTTGCTGATCAACATCAATACGGTCACGACCCACAACAGCTGTTGTACCATCATTAAAGGCACCACCTGGTTGACTCACAATTGGGTCAGCGGTAACACTAACGACTAAATTACCATGAGCTACCGCTGCGCGTTTCACACGCACATCATCGGTTATAACAATGGTACCAGTACGAGAGTTGACAATAATTCTGGCTGGCGCACTATCCGGTGACACTTTCAGGTTTTCAAGAAATGAAACAAATTCAACTTTCTGAGTCGTTGTTGGCGGGGTTAATACCTGTATAGAAACAGCATCTAATGCCTGAGCACTATCCGGGCCTAAAATATTGTTAATCGCCTGAACTACTCGTTTTGCCGTTGTAAAGTCACCCCGATTCAAATTAAGAACAACTTTCTCCATATTAGCAAACGGGTTAGGCACCTCACGCTCAATGGTTGCCCCGCTGGGTATACGTCCGACGCTGGGTACATTCACCGTCACTTTAGAACCGTCGCTACCAGCAACACCAAAACCACCGACAATCAGGTTACCCTGGGCAATAGCATATATTTTCCCATCAACCCCTTTAAGCGGGGCCATTAACAAACTTCCCCCTCGAAGACTCTTTGAGTTACCCAGAGAGGAAACCGTAATATCTATTTTTTGTCCTGGCTTACTAAACGCCGGTAAATCAGCGTGTATGGCGACTGCGGCAACATTTTTCAGCTGAGGAGAGACACCAGCCGGCAAAACAATGCCGTACTGCTGCAACATGTTTTTGAAACTCTGAACAGTAAATGGGGTTTGCGAAGTCTGGTCACCCGTACCATCCAGCCCGACAATAAGACCATAGCCCACCAGGTGGTTATCCCGGACCCCTGCTACACTCGCTATATCTTTAATTCGTTCAGCAGTTGCGCTTGGCGAAATCAAAATTATGAATAATATTGCTAATAAATAACGCTGCCAAAACATTGGCATTCTCCAGATAATTAGTTCTCTACCTGTATCACTGCAAAAGTAGGGCCAATATCATATTTCCCTTTGCCTCAGCAGAATTTAATAAATTCAACTAATATCTATTTATCCCTTTATCATAGGCAAACTGAGAATGAAGCCCCTTAAACCTGCATCAATTGTGTTTAGCTTTGTTATTATTATTTCAGCATTCACAAGCAGTTTTGTATATGCCAAAGAAACTGACAAAGTTGTACTACACCTGAACAACCCTTTAAAAATGACGATGTTAGTCAATAACGTTAAAAATCTCAGAATGATGTTAAGTAAAGACGCAAAGATCGCGGTTGTGGTAAACGGGCCTGCTGTTGCACGATTTTCTACCACATTTTCATCTCGTAAACAGCTAGATGAGATTTTGCAACAGGATGCAACTGTAAATATTTGCTCTTTTGCTTTAAAGAACAAACATATTTCTAAAAAACAATTGTTTGAAGGCGTTTCATATTTAGAGGATGGAGGTGTATTTACACTGGTGAAACTACAACAACAGGGTTATGCCTATATCAAGCCATAATATAAAATTTTGATGGGGAGTTATTCTCAAATACCCCCCACTTCAATTGTAAAACTTAGAAAGGCCACCATTTACCATTCATAAACTGACCAAACCATCCCTGTGTATTTGCATCTGCCAGAAAACCTTCTCCACTGTAAGCAATTTGTGCATCCGCAAGTTTGGAAGATGGCAGTGTATTATCAGGAGATACATCATTTGGTCTGACAACACCTGCAATACGAATATATTCTTTTCCCTGGTTTAATGTAAACCATTTTTCACCTTGCACAACAAGATTTCCATTTGGTAATACATCGACAACCGTTACCGTAATTTCACCGGTTAAACTATTACTTTGAGAACTGTCTGCTTCACCTGAAAATTCACGTTCAGGGGCCACGCTAAACTCTAGAACATTATTACCCTTAAATGTTGGTTGCACACCAAACAATGTAGGGTTTGCCGTAACCAGCTCATCTTCTTTCTTGGTACTGGTACCGGCTGTTTTACTGGCACTGGTTTTTTCGTTCAGAAGAATAGTTAAAACATCACCAATATTGTGCGGCTTGGGATCTTCATATAACAAAACACCACGAGAATTAAATAAAGAACCACTCTGATAAGCAATAGGCTTAGGAGCCACCGGTCTAACAATAGGCTCAAAGTCGGCTAGCTCCTGAGGTTTTACATTACAGCCCAGTAACGACTGAATGCTTATCGCTAACAATGAGTATTTAAGTAAGTGTATCTTTTTCATGCTCTTCACCATTCTGGTTTAAGATTTAACTCTTAAAACTTATAACCATTTTATAAATTATTATTTACGTACTGCAGCATCTGATCAGCTGTAGAAATAACTTTTGAATTCATTTCATATGCACGTTGTGTTTCAATCATATTGACCAGTTCTTCCACAACATTTACGTTTGATGTTTCAACTGCACCACTTTCTAATGAACCTAAACCGGTTAACCCGGGAGTCCCCGTAGTAGGCGAGCCACTGGAAGCTGTTTCAGCAAATAAGTTATTACCTTCTGGCTGTAATCCGGCCGGATTAACGAAATCCGCTAACTGAACATTACCTATCTGTGAAGGCGCGGTATTATTACCTGTTAGTACTGACACCGTACCATCGGCACCAATTGTAATACTTTGTGTATCCTGAGGAATAGTTAATGCGGGCTGTAATAATAAACCCTGCGATGTAACTACCTGTCCATCAGCGTCCATTTGAAATGAACCATCACGAGTATAAAAAGTTGAACCGTCGGACTGTTGGATTTGAAAATAACCTCTACCGAGAATAGCCATATCTAATGGCTTACCAGTTTGAGAAATATTTCCCTGTGTATGCAATTTTTCTGTTGCAACAACACGTACACCTGTACCTACAGATAATCCAGAAGGAGCACGGGTATCTTCAGTAGTATTTCCACCTGCCTGTTTTTTATTCTGATAAATTAAATCCTGAAAAATGGCCTGATCTCGTTTAAAACCAGTCGTATTCACATTTGCCAGATTATTTGAAATCACAGACAGTCTGGTTTGCTGTGCATCCAGGCCTGTTTTAGAAATCCACAATGCGGGGTTCATATTCTTTCTCCAAAAATTCTTTTACTATCTGTCATATAATTTATAGATTTTTATTTAATATTTTTATTAGCTAATTCTTAATAAACTAGCTGACGCCTCATCTAACGTCTTCGCTTCTTTCATCATATTAATACTTGCTTCAAATTGGCGTGCATTTGTTATCAGCTGAATCATCTGGCCTACGGCATTCACATTACTATGTTCGAGAACACCATTTTCCAGCTTCACTTCCGCTGCAGCCGGAGCAACGCCGCCACCGCTTAACTGCAATAAACCATCTGAATCTTTTTGTAAGTTTTGTATATTCGGATTAACCAGTTTAATTCTATCTACTATTACTAATGATTCAGCAGACTGCCCGACCGGCACAATGCTTATAGATCCATCACTACCAATATCTATTTTTTCAGCAGGCGGAATGGTAATAGGTCCACCATTACCTAAAACAGCAAAACCAGCGCCGGTTGTTAATCGCCCTGTATTATCAAGCCTTAAGTCACCTGCCTTGGTGAAGGCTTCTCCACCTTGTTGGTTTTGTACCGCAATAAAGCCATCACCATTAACCGCAACATCAAGTTCGCGATCTGTTGTTGATAATGAGCCTTCTGTTAAGTCAATACTATCTGCATCCTGCTGATTCATTACACGAGTGTTATAACCGGGACCACTTACATGCCAACTGGTAAAAGTATTAAAATGCGATTTAAAACCGGTTGTATTTACGTTAGATAAATTATGCGAAATAGCAGTCTGGGCCTGCGAAGCCTGCCTGGCACTATTCATTGCTGTGTATAACATTTTATCCATCTTAAACCTCGTTCACTTCTATAACATCGTGATCTAAAGAGCACTCCTGTGAGAACGAAAAATACAGGAGCAGCCTTCAGCTCGCGATTGGGTACTTAGTTAATCTATGTAATATTAATAATCGTTTGTGTAATCGTGTTGGCTGTTTCAATGGCTTTTGAATTCGCCTGGAAATTACGTTGCGCTGTAATTAGATTGACCAGCTCTGCTGTTAAATCGATATTTGATGTTTCAAGTGCACCGGTTTGAATTAAACCAAGATTACCTGTTCCAGCTTCACCACCAATTACAGCACCTGAGTCAACGGTTTCAACCCAGGATGTATTACCTGTTTGACGTAAACCCTGCGGGTTATCAAACCGTGCTAAAGCTACTTTACCTAAGGCTGTTGTTTGACCATTAGTAAAACTTGCACGCACCAGGCCACTATCATCGACCTCTAGTCCCGCTAATCGACCTGTTGCAAAACCATCCTGACTTAAAGATTGCACAGAGAACCCACCCTGCGCTTCCTGAGTTATCGTATTACCCGCATTATTAAAATCAATTGTTAAATCTATTGGGGCTGCACCATTAGTTAATGTAAATGCATCAAAATTTAATGCGCCTGCACCTGTCGAGTTAGTTAAATCAAGGGTACCTGATGAATCAAAATCCAGTGTTGCCGGAGATAAGGCAGCACCAATTTGCATTGGAAACCCGTCCATTGTTGAGCGCACTTCCCATGTGTTATTTAACTCATTTGTCATCACGTAATACATTGTCAATATATGCGAGTTACCCTGAGAATCAAAAACCGTGGCCGAAGTCGAGTTATGAAAGTTCGAAGTGCTCGGCGTGACAGTTGTACCAGCACCAATCGCGGTAGTGAATTCTGCATCTATACCACCAACAGCTGCCGGATTAATTGCCGGTGTTATACCCGCGGGTAAATTTAAATTAATATTTACCCCCGTTGTAGCTTGCGGGCTACCTACTGTATTCGGAACCTGTAAAGGAACTGTACCCGTTAAACTGGTTGTGCCGACAACCCCCGTCAAAGGGTCTACGGGAAATACCTGCAGAATTTGCCCTGCGCTATTGGCAACCAGTCCATTTTGGTCAACTTGAAATGCACCTGCTCGTGTATATGATAAGTCAGCACTGGTCTGATTATTTCTCATTACAAAAAAGCCTTCACCACTGACAGCCATATCTAATGTATTCTCTGTAAATTCAAGATTACCCTGACCGAACTGTTGGGAAACAGCCGCTAACTGAACACCCGCACCAACAGCATTAGATGTTGTCCCTAAGGGTGACGCTGCAAAAATATCTGCAAACTCTGCGCGAGAACCTTTAAAACCTGTTGTGGAAACATTAGCAATATTATTACTGGTTACATCCAGATCTGAAGATGCGGCATTTAGACCACTGAGTGAAATATTAAATGACATGCTTAACTCCTCGCCTTAAAACTATAAAAATATATTAGTAATTTTTTAAAAAAACATCACAACAATATTATGATGAACGTTTTGATAAATTATTTACTGAATTTGATTTACCTGATTGAAACCGACGGTTCCAAGATTTTCTAATTCAACCAGCATCTCCTGCCCAACACCGCCAAGTGTTAAACTATGAACCTGATCAACTACCTGTGGTGTTAATGCTTCAGTAGTGTTTCCAAAAGTAGCTTCTACTTCGATACGGTAACGTCCTGTTGGCGCTCTTTGTCCACCAAAAGTTGTACCATCCCAGTTAAACTGAACCAGACCTGCTGGTTGTGCACCAAGCTCAACTCGACCTAAAGCTTCGCCACTTGAGTCATAAACAGTTACAGCTACATTTGATGAACTTGAATCTAATTCAACAGCACCTTGCAGTGTTCCACTTTGTGGCAAGTAACCCTGATCATGATTAACTAAAACCTGACGTCCAATTATATTTGAAGCCTGCAAGGCCTGTGATGATTGAAGATTTGTTGATAAGTCATTAAATGAAGTGAGTAAGTTATTAATGCCATCAACTGCACCAAACTGTGCAATCTGCCCCATAAACTCACCGTTATCCATAGGTTCAAACGGGTCCTGATTTGATAACTGAGTTGTCATTAACTCTAAAAACTCATCTTGCCCAAGTTCCGTTCTGTTTTCTTCAGCGGCTGCATCAACATTTGTACGTATACCTGGAATATTTTCGAAACTATTTATTTCCATGACCTTATCCTCTTACCTCTGACCTAACTGAAGTGTTCTTAATAAAAGTTCTTTAGTTGTACTCATTACTTCAACATTATTTTGATAACTTCTTGATGCTGAAATCATATCTGCCATTTCAGCAACTGTGTCTATATCAGGGCTATAAACAAAACCATCATTATTTGCTAAAGGGTGATTTGGACGATAATGCGGAATTGCTGTTGTTTGTTCCTGCATAATTTCACGTACTTTAACAACGGCAACATCGTCACTATTATTTCCTGCTTCCTGTAACACCGATTCAAATACAGGATGACGAGCTTGATAAACATCACCTTCATTACCGGAGA
>Ga0316205_10004395_pt1 | contig 12381 bp, 9 predicted proteins | sample 3monthpyrite_MG_FD_204941 | JGI IMG/M metagenome (GOLD analysis project Ga0316205, IMG submission 204941) | Microbial mat bacterial communities from mineral coupon in-situ incubated in ocean water Damariscotta River, Maine, United States -... | ecosystem: Environmental > Aquatic > Marine >... | reverse complement strand
CCGGTGATGATTTGCTGGATGCCGGTGTGATTGTCATGGCACATCCTCCGGGCAAACGTAATAGCAGCATTCATTTGTTATCGGGTGGTGAAAAGGCGTTGACAGCCGTGGCATTGGTATTTGCTATGTTTGAGTTGAACCCAGCACCGTTCTGTATGCTCGATGAGGTAGATGCACCGTTGGATGATAGTAATACCGGACGTTTTATTGCGATGGTTAAGGAAATGTCTGAGCGGGTGCAATTTATCTTTATTACCCATAATAAAATTACCATGGAATTGGCAGACCAGCTTGTTGGTGTGACGATGCATGAGCCGGGTGTATCAAGAATGGTGGCGGTTGATGTGGCTGAGGCTGTGGAGATGGCCGAAGCGGGTTAATTGTTTGTGCTGTTTTTGCGTGGCGGTGGTAAGTGAACCTTCGTTACTGCTCAGGAAGACAGGCTAGGCGGGTCGCCGAAATTTTGCCATTCAGAACGACAGTGAAGAATCTGCTCTGTAAACTACAGCATTCGCTAAGTAAAAAATCAGAGGCTCCTTAGTCACTTCATGAACCCCCCCAAGGAAATCATTCGCCGTGTTGAAAAATTGCGTGGTGAAATAGAACAATATAATTATCAATATTACGTACTTGATGCGCCGAGTATTCCCGATGCGGAATACGATCGTTTGTTGCGTGAATTGCAACAGCTTGAAGCCAAATATCCGCAATTAGTCAGCGTTGACTCACCGACACAACGGGTCGGCGCAACACCTCTAGGTTCTTTTTCTGAAGTGCAGCATCGCCTGCCAATGTTGTCACTAAACAATGCTTTTTCTGAACAAGAATTGCGCGATTTTGATCAACGCGTTTGCAAGGGTCTTGAGGTATCGATGATTAATTATATGGCGGAACCAAAGCTTGATGGTCTTGCTGTTAGTTTGCGATATGAAAATGGTTTGTTGGCGCAGGCTGCAACGCGCGGTGACGGCCACAGCGGAGAAGACATCACACAAAATATTCGTACTATTCCTTCAGTGCCGTTGAAGTTGATGGGCTCTACCTTTCCACAGGTACTAGAAGTGCGTGGCGAAGTGTATATGAGCAGAGCAGGCTTTGAAGAACTTAATCAGCGTCAGATAAAAAACACCGAAAAGCCGTTTGCCAATCCACGTAATGCCGCTGCCGGTAGTTTGCGACAACTCGATGCACGTATTACAGCGAGTCGACCGCTGGTTATGGATTGTTATGCTGTCGGTTATGTAGAAGGTGGTACGTTGCCTGAACGGCACAGTGATATTCTTGCCGCGCTCCAGTCATGGGGGCTGCGAGTGAATAATCAGGTGCGCGTGGTCAGTGGTGTTGAAGCTTGCCTGGATTATTATCGATCCATTCTTGAGCGGCGTGATGAGCTTGATTATGAAATAGACGGGGTGGTTTACAAAGTTGATGCGCTGGCTCAACAGCAGAAATTAGGGGCTGTCTCACGTGCGCCGCGCTGGGCGATTGCGCATAAATTTCCTGCGCAGGAAGAACTTACAACTCTGCTCGATATTGATATTCAAGTTGGCCGTACCGGTGCGTTGACGCCAGTGGCAAGACTTGAGTCTGTCTTTGTCGGGGGTGTTAACGTCACCAATGCCACGCTGCATAACGAAGATGAGATAAATCTTAAAGATATTCGTATTGGCGATACAGTGGTCATACGACGAGCCGGAGATGTTATTCCACAAATTGTTTCTGTTGTGCTTGAACGCCGCCCTGAAAACACAGCTCAATTTGTCATGCCAACGTCATGCCCTGTTTGTGGTTCCGATGTGCTGCGCGCAGAGGGTGAAGCAGTCTTACGTTGTACCGGTGGTTTGTATTGTGGCGCACAGCGTAAAGAAGCGATCAAACATTTCTCTTCAAGACGAGCGCTGGATATTGAAGGTCTTGGTGATAAGATTGTTGAGCAGTTAGTCGATGAAAAGCTGGTTGAACATGTAGATGATCTCTATTCGCTTCAGCGTGAGCAGCTTATTAAGCTGGAACGCATGGGTGAAAAATCTGCAGACAAATTACTTGCGTCTTTAGAAAAAAGTAAGTCAACAACCTTGGCACGTTTTCTTTATGCATTGGGAATACGTGAAGTTGGTGAAACAACAGCGCAAACATTAGCAAGTCACTTAGGATCGCTGGAAAAAATCATGTTTGCTGATGAAGAACGTTTATTACAGGTCCCTGATGTTGGTCCTGTTGTAGCAGCGCATATCATTGCTTTTTTTCGTCAGACGCATAATCTTGATGTTATCACTGCACTGCAGGCAAAGGGTTTGCATTGGGCTGATGTGATTTTAAGCACTGAATCGCAGGTGTTGGCAGGAAAAACATTTGTTCTGACGGGCACGCTTACAAACTTAACACGTGATCAGGCAAAAGCACGATTACAAGCATTGGGCGCAAAGGTAAGTGGCAGTGTGTCAGCCAAAACACATTGCGTGGTGGCTGGAACAGAAGCGGGTTCAAAACTTGAAAAAGCCAAAGCTTTAGGTGTCGAAGTGCTAACCGAAGTTGAGTTCCTGGAAATGATTGAAGCGCTGAAATAGCAGATAAGCTGTTACTGGCTATTTGTTGTCTTCCTTATTCTCCCAGTTCCGACGATTAATTGCGTAGGCTGAAATTTTGCCGACAAATGGCATCGCCAGCATACCCGGTAGTTTTGAACATTGTTTTATTTGTCGAAACGTTCGAATGCCGATGATCATTTTTTCCTGGCTAGCGCGAGCTTGTTCTCGGTAGGTGCCGAAGATGCGATCCCACAGTGATAAGTTGAAACCAAAATTACTGTTTGTTTCGTCATCCTCGATAGAATGATGTATGCGGTGCATATCAGGTGTCACGATGAATAGACGCACAAAGCGGTCAAGTTGTTTGGGTAGACTGATGTTTGAATGGTTAAACATTGCGGTGGCATTAAGTAATATTTCAAATATTACGACAGCAACCACAGGCGGACCGAGTAGTGCTATGACAGCGAATTTAATCAACATCGACAGAATAATTTCAATTGGGTGAAAGCGTGCGCCGGTCGTCACATCAAAGTCGAGATCGGCATGATGAACGCGGTGTAAACGCCAAAATATGGGGATGGCATGCACCATGACGTGTTGTATATAGATAGCTAAATCGAGTATTACAACGGAAGCGAACACGCTTAGCCAGAAGGGTAAGTCAATAAGATTAAAAACTCCCCAGTTCTGTTGTTCTGAGAACAGCGCCATGCCCGTTGCAGCAGCTGGAAAAAGAAGGCGCAATGTGATGCTGTTGAGGATCACAATGCCTAAATTGTTTGACCAGCGTAATGTTTTGGAAACGGTTAGCTTTCGGCATGGGGCATACACTTCCCAAAGTGCCATGACTGCGAAGATAGTAAAAAAGAAAGTTACTCGAATGCTTATCTCATGATGAATGATGAAATCGTTCATTAATTACCCTAATAAAAGACGGCAATACAAAGCTGCGGATAGTTTTTGAATGATAGGTCAATTGAGTAATTTTGTACAAAAAATAAATGCTTAGTGTGATTATTGCTAATGATGCATCGAGTTTTTTCTATAAAACGTTCTCCGTTGGAAATTAACTTTTTATTACATCTTGATGCGTCGTGCGGAGACACATTGTCGTTTTTCACAATTGAAACGCTTGTTGGTCTTTATGCATCTACAGGGAGTTTGTGACAGCCGCCTTGCTTATAGGTATAATTTCTTAAAATTCATGGGAATACACTGGTTATGACGAAAATCTGTGAACAAATGCAGGCGGTATTCGACGAAGCTGATTGTCTGCACGAAGCTGAGGCCATAGAGCAAGCGCTGGATAAAATGGCGGATGAAATAAGTGCGAAGATTGGTAACAGCAACCCTTTGGCACTTTGTGTGATGAAAGGGGGGTTGATCCCGGCAGGTTTATTATTGCCGCGATTAAATTTTTCACTTGAGATTGATTATATTCATGCTAGCCGTTATGCAGATAAAACCCGTGGTGGTGAGTTGGATTGGGTTATTAAACCTTCGGCTGCTATTAAAGGGCGCGTGCTGTTATTGATTGATGATATTCATGACGAAGGTTTGACGATGGCAGCAATTGTTAAAGCCTGTAAGGATGCAGGTGCGGGCGAAGTTTATAGTGCAGCACTGATTAATAAAATCCACGATCGTAAAAATAATACTTCGGCCGATTTTATCGGACTCGATGTTGAAGACCGTTATGTGTTTGGTTGTGGAATGGATTACAAAGGTTATTGGCGAAACCTTCCGGCTGTTTACGCCATTAAAGAAGATGATGAGGGATAGATTGCGATGAGTGGTTTGGCAATAATTGGTGGAACAGGTCTAACGTCCCTCAACGGGCTAAATATTGTTCATGAAGAGCAGGTGGAAACACCTTTTGGTGAACCTTCGTCAGCGCTGGTTTATGGGGAGCTGAATGGTACCGAGGTGGTGTTTATTGCACGGCATGGCCGTCAGCACACCATTCCTCCACACCGTGTTAACTACCGAGCCAATCTCTGGGCGTTGAAACAAGCGGGTATTAGCCAGATTATTGCAGTGGCTGCTGTCGGTGGCATTCATAATGATATGGGGCCGATGCGTATCGTGATTCCTGATCAAATCATTGACTATACCTATTCACGTGTAAGCACTTTTTTTGAAGATGACCTTGAACACGTCACGCATATTGATTTTAGTTATCCCTACAGCCAATCGTTGCGAGAGACTTTATTGGCCAGCTGTGAATCAGCGGGCGTTGATGCTTGCGATTTTGGTACTTATGGCGCAACGCAGGGACCTCGTCTTGAATCAGTTGCTGAGATTGAACGTATGTCACGTGATGGTTGCGCTATCGTGGGTATGACGGGTATGCCTGAGGCTTCGTTAGCCAGGGAGTTGGAGATTGATTATGCCTGTTGTTCAGTGGTTGCGAATTGGGCTGCCGGTTGTGGTGATGGCAAGTTGATCGAGATGAGTGAGATAGAAGAAAACCTCGAAACGGGCATGGCGTATGTACGTGATGTATTGGCTTGTGCTGTACCTAAATGTCAGGGCTAAGTTTCAGATTTAATTTTAGTCTGAGCTGGTGTTAATTTAGGTTCTGATTTGAATTTTGCCCCATATTCTGCTCTGAGTTTTGCTCTGGGACAGGTAATTCATAAGGTGTGATTATTGCCAGCACCCCAAATTTCGGGTGATCAAAATAGTGTAGTTCCTTGCTGCGTAAGCGTCTTTTTTGTGTCAATCGAAATGATGATGCAGAGACTTCTTTGTTGAAATCAAAAAAGCTAAAAACATTCCGTTCTTCTGCACGTTTCTGAAAAGTCAGATCCAAAGTTAAGTGCAAATATCTCCCTAAAGTGACCTTAACCGTACCTTCGATTTTTTCATCATGACTCGTTAGCTCTTCATCGTTGTCTTGATTTGATTGCATCAATGGTGAAGGGCTTGATCTGATATTAACGTTGTTAAACGAGGGTGGTTGGGCTAAAGAGTCCAGGTTTAAATCGGGAATGCTTTGGTTTAGGATTTCTTTTGCGCTGAGGATTTTTTTATTTATCATGATGGCTTTGGCATTTTCACGGGAAAGAACGGGTTCGCGCCAGCCTATATGCAACAATGGTCGATATGCATTCGTATTGAGTTGTTTGATTTTAATTTCTGTTAATTGAAGTTCATCGTCCGGCAATAGTTGAAATGGAATGATTTCAGCTTGCTGAGGTGGCTGTTCTGTATTCATAATAGAAGCAGATGTTGAGTCTGTTGTAGGCAGAAGATCGATAGTGGTGATCGTGCCATTCATGCTTGTTGCTGTAGCGCCGTCATTGGTGTTGGGTGCTATGTCGAATGATTGCTCAAGCGCCAGGACATCTATTCCTGTGTCATCTGTAATAGTGCTTGGATCTGTTTGAATGTTCTGTGCAGGAATCAGCTCAATGCTATTGTTATAATCTGCGCTACCTGGGTTATCTGGCCATATTTCATGGTTATTATCCTTCGACTCACTGTCTGTGTCGATATTTTCAAAGATGAGTAGCTCAATTTGAAACCAGCGTTCATCTTCATCTGCCAGCACAGCTGTGTTGCTGAGGCAGAGTAAGGTGACGTTTAGAAATAATATGACGGATAGGCGCATTAAAATATAACTTAGAGACTCAATTAACCTGCCATACAATAACAGAATTGTTGCTTGGAAACATCTTTCAGCTTCGTGGTGTTTTCAGAAGACTACCGCATGACTAATATGATATTTGGAGTGTAAGGAATGGCAGTACAGCAAGTTTTACGCATGGGGCATCCGACTTTATTTCAGCAAGCAAGTACTGTTGAAAATTTCAATAACGCAGAGTTGGATAGCTTGATTGAAGATATGTTCGATACCATGAAGGCGTTGGATGGTGCAGGTTTGGCAGCGCCTCAAATTGACGTTAGTCTTCGTGTGGTAATTTTTTCTGTTGAGAATAATCCACGTTATCCTGACGTGGAAGGTATTCCGCAAACGGTACTTATTAATCCGCAAATTGAGATCCTCGACGAGACGCAAGAAGAAGGTTGGGAAGGTTGTTTAAGCTTACCCGGAATGCGCGGCCTGGTGCCGCGGCCAATTGCAATACGTTATAGCGGTTTTGATCAGCAGGGAATGCCAGTTGATAGAGAGGCGCAAGGTTTTCATGCGCGGGTTGTGCTGCATGAATGTGATCATCTTGATGGTGTTCTCTATCCGCAGCATATTACGGATTTAAAGAATTTTGGCTATGAAGCTGAGCTGTTTAGAGAAAGGGCTGAAGATGAGTAGGGATGGTTGCGGCTAAATTTCAATTTATGGCAAAGCAGCTTAAGTAGATCTGGATTCTCCAGGCAAATATTTCCATGTAGAGAGCTCTCAAGTTCACCCTTCATCTTATTGTTTTAATTGCATTATATTTTATTTCTGGTTGAATTTTTCCCTATGCTGAATTTTCAGGCACAACACGTTGTTTTCTTAAGTTATTACTAGTTTTCACCGATAGTTAAGTATAGCTGTTATGGCGTACGCCTAATTGTGGGCATAAACTTTTCTTTTGGAATCAAATGCTATGTTGCGAATAGTCGTAGTTGGGCTGCTGCTTATTTCATCTTCTGCTTTTTCCGCTACGTTCAGTGGGGTCGTTGAAGGCAAGAAAGGTGAACCTATTGCTGATGCCATCGTCAGTCTTATGCCGGCTAATAGAGATCACTTGCCTGCAACAGGGAGTATTATTCCTGATGCGAAAATGGATCAAATTGACAAACAGTACGTTCCATATGATTTGCCCGTTCGTCTCGGTACCCAAGTGCGTTTCCCAAATAAAGACAACATCAAACATCACGTCTATTCCTTTTCCCCGGCAAAGCGTTTTGAATTAAAACTCTATGCTGGCGTTAATGCTAAACCTATCATGTTTGATAAGGCCGGTGTGGTTGCGTTGGGGTGCAATATTCATGATTGGATGTTGGGCTATATATACGTTTTAGAAACGCCTTTTTTTGCTAAAACAGATAAAGATGGGCGATTACAAATAAATGACCTGCCCAATGATCATTATGTTGCCAGTGTCTGGCATCCGAGAATACGTGGGAAGGTGAAGAAACATGACCAGCGAATTTCTTTACAGGAAGTAGATGCTGGTAGTGCAACATTTTCAATAAAGTTGAAGCGTGAGCGTCGTAAGCGAAGAACACCAGACTTTGAGGAAGAGGTATATTAATCTTGTTCAAGAGTTTCCAAATCAAACTGGTTCTGATATTTGTTGCGCTGATTTTATTTGTTCAATTGGTAACATTCTTTGCGGTTTATAAAGCGACTATTTATAACGTCGTATTACAGATAAAAAGTCAGTTAACGTATTCTAGTACTACTTTTAAGAGGCAGTTATTGGATAGAGCGAAAAGCCTTTCTGAAAATGCCGCTATTTTAACTTCAGACTTTGCTTTCAGAGGGGCGATTGCTGATGGAGACTATGCGACAAGCTTATCAGTAATGCGCAATCTGGGTGCGCGTATTGAGGCAGACCGCGTTATGTTGATATCGCTTGATAATGAAATCATCGCTGACACATCAAGTTCATCGCGTGGCGGTGGTGTTTTTCAATTTGAAGAGATGATCGAAACTGCAGATGAAAATGACCGAGCAGAATCCATTGTCGTGCTGGACGGTGCTTTATATGAATTTGTAGTGGTGCCCGTATTGGCACCCATTCCAATTGCTTGGGTGGGCATCGGGGTAAAGATTGATCAGAGTTTGGTTGAAAATATAAAAGCATTGTCACCGTTAGCGCTGGATATCTCATTTTTGCAGTCTAATGAAATGCAGTCATGGGATGTTTTGGCTTCGACTATTGAGCCAAGTTACTTTCATGATGTAACAGCTGTTATTGCTTCACTGGATGTTTCTTCACGTAGTGAAATGTCCGCTTCAGAAAAGTTATTCCAAAATCCAGCCGAGACGCGTTTTACAGGAAGTGATCACGTCATTTTAGTAGCTCCAGTCGTTACTCCAATGGGTAGTAAAAAAGTTATTACGCTCCTGCAATACCCGTTAGAAAAAGCACTCGAACCCTATCAGCCGTTGTTTTTTTGGTTAAAAACAGGCTCAATATTAGGTTTGATTTTTTCAACATTGGTCAGTGTGTTGATTGCACGTAGTGTCACAAAACCCGTGCGTACATTAGTCAAGGCAGCTAATCGCATCGAACAAGGTAATTACACTGAATCAGTAGTTTTAAATCGACAAGATGAATTAGGACGTTTGGCCGCAACGTTTAATTTAATGATGTCAGGTATCGCTGAACGTGAAGAACAGATTTTGCACCAGTCCCATCATGATGCGTTAACAGATTTGCCTAATCGGTTTCATTTCGGGCTGACTGTTCAATCTCAGATTGAAAAATCAAGAGCGGAAAACGAACAGTTTAGCATTGTCATGATTAGCGTTGAAGGATTGCAGGAAATCAATAATACGCTAGGACATCATGTTGGCGAACACCTGATTAAAAGGATCGGCGAGCGTTTGCAAACTGTTTTACAGCAGGATGACATTCTGGCAAAAACAACTGGCAATGTATTTACATTTCTTTTAACGAACACGGATGAAGAAAAAAGTTTAGTTGTTGTAGATGAAATTAAGAGGCGCTTCGAAGCTTCTTTTTCTATTGATGACATTAACGTTGACGTTCATGTTTCGATAGGTATAAGTATATTTCCTCAACATGGTGAAAATGAGCAACTTCTCATGCAGAAATCAGATGTAGCTTTATATTCTGCACAACAATCCGGAAAGAAATTTGCGGTGTATGACGCTGAAAAAGATACCACTAGTCGTAATCAGCTTTCATTGATGAGTGATTTAAAACAGGGCTTAGCTCGCGGTGAATTTCAATTGTATTACCAACCGAAAATTGATCTTTCGCATAACCGCATTACTCACGCAGAAGCTTTGATTCGATGGCATCACCCGGTGGAAGGTTTTATGCCGCCTGATTTGTTTATACCATTGGCAGAGAAAACAGGTTATATCAATATGTTGTCAATGTGGGTATTGGAGCAAGCGGTTAAGCAATGCAGTGCTTGGAGAAAAAATGGTTGGTTAATTAATATTGCGGTTAATCTTTCTGTTAAAGATTTACTCAACCCAAAATTACCGGAGATCATCTTAACGTTACTTAATCAGTATCATCTTGGTACTGATGCTTTGGTGCTGGAGATCACTGAAAGTGCGATTATGCAGGACCCAGATGTTGCGTTAGGTGTTTTAAGTAAGTTGCAGAATCTGGGTTTTAGCTTGTCTATCGATGATTTTGGGACAGGTTATTCATCAATGGAATATTTGAAAAAGCTGTCGGTGAATATTTTAAAAATTGATAAATCCTTTGTTATGGAGCTAGCATCAAACAAGGAAGATGAAATAATTGTTCGATCAATGATTCAGTTGGCACATAGTCTTGGGCTTAAGGTGGTTGCTGAGGGTGTTGAAGATGAAGTCGCACTTAATATTCTTTCAAATTACGATTGTGACTATGCTCAAGGCTATTTTATTAGTCGTCCTATGCCAGCGGATGACTTTGATCAGTGGTATAGCTCAGAATTAGCTTGGCATAAAAACATTGTTAACCAGTAGCTGTGTTATAGGAGGGGTGTGATGAAGCGGCTAATATTAACTTTGCTAGTAAGCCTTTCGACGACGGCTGTTTATGCGGATGAAAATTTTCCGGAATTCAAATTTGGTGGTCTGTTAGATTTTCGTTTAGTGAAAAGTGATGACACCGTCAGTTGGATGGATAACGGTCTGGGGAAGACGCGTTATGGGGCGGATGCAAATGGTTCCAGTCGTAGCTTGGGTCGATTAGCGGGCGCTGCTTTAGTGATGTCATCCCGTTTTAGCTGGGATTACAAAGGCCATCTGGTTCTTAAGTATGATCCTGAGCAAAAAGACTCCGTTGATGTGTTGGAGGGTTTTGTTTCCTATGCGCCTATCGCCACATCGTCATATCGATTTAAATCACGTATTGGTGCGTTTTTTCCACCGGTTTCACTTGAAAATAAAGGCGTGGCGTGGACATCGCCTTATACTATTACGCCTTCTGCCATTAACAGTTGGGTTGGCGAAGAAATTAAGATATTGGGTGCAGAAGCTTCGCTACTTAAAATGACTGATGAAAATAGATATTCATTGACCGCTGCAGTATATAAAGCAAACGATCCTACAGGCAGCCTCTTAGCCTATCGTGGCTGGGCGATGAATGATCGTGTGACAGGTATAAATGATAGAGTGCCATTGGCAAACATTACTCCTTTTCAGGCAGGAAATGCTTTTGCTGGCCAGGTACCCTGGGTTGAACCGGTTGGGGAAATGGACGGTGACTGGGGTTATTATCTTTCAGCAAAATGGAATTATTTGGATATGTCAGAGTTTCGCGCACTTTATTATGATAACCGCGCTGATCCGAGTATTTTTGATGGTGAGCAATACGCTTGGCATACACGCTTTAGCAGTCTTGGTGCAAAATTTGAATTGGAAGATGACGTTGATATTCTTGCGCAATATATGATGGGGAGCACTTTGATGGGTGTCGGCCCATCGGGTATTTTTAATGCCATAGACAATGATTTTTCATCTTTCTATTTATTAATAAGTAAGCGATACCAAGCGCATCGTTTTACTCTACGTTACGATAGTTTCAAGGTTGAAGATATTGATAATGGCGTGCTGGTTCCTTATGACTTGAACGAAGAAGATGGGGATGCCTGGACGCTGGCTTATACGCTAAGAATGAAGCGTAAATATTTATTAATGCTTGAGGCGATGCGTGTGGCAAGTGAACGACCCGCCAGAGCTCAAATAGGCGCACCTGTGAATATTGAGGAGTTGCAGTTACAGCTTAGCTACCGAGTTTTTTTGTAGGTTTTTTGTTTGATCGATAGTTTTTCTAGTAGCTGATAGATAAACTCCAGTCTTTTCTCTAAATCGCCTTGGGGTAATTTAAAACTGAATTTATTTGTACCATCGAATTGGTAGGTTTTTGCTTCGGTTTGAATGAGTCGAATTAACGTTTCCAGGTCGATGTTTGGTTTGTCATTGAAAATTAAACGACCACTGTTTTCACTCGCATCAATTTTTTTAATGCCCAAAGGTTCGGCGTTTAATTTCAATTCGGTAACGCACATTAAGTTTTTAGCCGCATCCGGTAGCAGGCCAAAACGATCAATCATTTCAACGCGTAGTTCATTTAGAGCATCTTGATTGGCTGCGCTGGCAATGCGTTTATACATCACAAGGCGACTGTGAACATCTGGGCAATAATCATCAGGTAATAATGCAGGTATGTGCAGGTCTACCTCGGCATGCATGCTGAGAGGTTGGTCTAACTCAGGTTGGTTGCCAGCCTTTAGCGCCTTGACGGCACGCTCCAATAATTCGCTGTACATCGAAAAACCGATTTCATAAATTTGGCCGCTTTGCTCGTCGCCGAGTAATTCACCTGTGCCACGAATTTCCAGATCGTGCGTGGCAAGCGTGAAACCGGCGCCCAGATCTTCGATTGATTCTATAGCTTCAAGCCGTTTGGCAGCATCAGCGGTGATAGAGCGACGCGGTGGGGCTATCATATAGGCATAAGCTTGGTGATGAGAACGTCCGACACGACCACGAATTTGATACAGCTGTGCCAGGCCTAATTTATCAGCACGATTGATTATGATGGTATTTGCATTTGGAATGTCGATACCGCTTTCAATAATCGTGGTGCAGACCAGTACATTAAATCGCTGGTGATAGAAGTCACTCATGATTTGTTCCAGCTCAGTTTCGCGTAGCTGACCGTGAGCATGTTGGATCTGCGCTTCGGGAATAATG
>Ga0316205_10004394_pt1 | contig 12382 bp, 10 predicted proteins | sample 3monthpyrite_MG_FD_204941 | JGI IMG/M metagenome (GOLD analysis project Ga0316205, IMG submission 204941) | Microbial mat bacterial communities from mineral coupon in-situ incubated in ocean water Damariscotta River, Maine, United States -... | ecosystem: Environmental > Aquatic > Marine >... | reverse complement strand
TAAATGTCGCCAGTAATCTGATTAAGCATTACGGTGAAGATGATGTCGATGTAGAAATTGTCGCTTTCGGTCCAGGCTTGCGTTTATTAATGGACGGTAATTCCAATACAACCCGCATTGATGGACTCTCATTAAAAGGTGTTCGTTTCAGTGCGTGCGAAAATACGATGCGTAATTTCGGCAAGAAATTAGGAGGACAGCCGAAGCTTAATACTCATGCAAAAACAGTTAAAGCGGGTGTTGTGCAGATTATTGACTTAGTAAATGATGGCTATATATTAGTTAAACCATAGCACACATCAATAATTACTATAAAAATTCATAATTATAAAGATTTTCGAGGAGAATAGAATGAAAGCAGTTCTTAAAAAGACAATGCTGGCGGCGTCTTGCGCTGCCGCATTATGCGGTATCAATACGACTGTGCAGGCCGCTGACTGGTTAATGATACAAGGTGCGGAGCCTCATGGTTCAGCAGGCCGCGCTAAGCTCTGGGGTTTTATCCAGGCGCAATATCAACATGATACAAGTGACGCTGGAACCGGCCCGAATGCCGGTTTATATGTGCCACCGAAATTAATTGGACCTGATCTCGACAGCCAATCGGCATTCAATATCAACCGTGCCCGGATTGGTGTTCGTGGTACCGGTATGCCGATTGATCCCAATGTTAACTACTTTTTCCTGGCAGAATTTGGTAATAACGCCATCACCAATTCAGGTAGTAGTTTTGCTAAAATAACCGACGCAAGTATTACCTTAAATCATCTGAAAGATTTTGTTCGTATACGAGGTGGCCAGTTTAAAATACCAATGGCTGAAGAACTTTATCAAGGTATCGCCTTGTTTGATTATATTAATTTCACCGCTGGTACCAACCAGTTATTGCTCGAAAGAGTGCCTAACAGGACATACACTGGTAATACTGCACCGCAAGCATTACCACCAGGCACCAGTTTAAATGGCTATACGGATTCTGTCGCCGCTGGACGTGGTATAGGACTCCAGTTATTTAATACTTTGAAAGTCGCATCAGACTGGGAAATGGGTTACTCGTTTGTCGTGGAGAACGGCAATGGAATCAACAGTTCAGATAATGATGATAACAAAGATTACCATTTATACTTTAATGCGACAAAAATCTTTTCGGGCGCAGGTCCAAGACGTCAGGATTGGAAAACCTTCGCATGGTACTCCAATGGTAAGCGATCAGTGGATGGCACCAATGACAGTGTACATAACCCACTTGAGTATGATCGCAAGCGTTATGGTATTGGTACTAAATATACAAAACTGCCTTTTCGATTCAGTGCGGAATGGATTAAAGCTGAAGGCGTAATATTCCAAGGTCCTGATAAGCCAAGTTTTGGTCTGCTAGGTCCAGGTGTAGGCAATCCTGCCAATTCATTTAATGGCTTGAATCCCGATGCTGAAGCGACTTCCTGGTATGTCGAGGGTGGGTATTATATCCCGAATACTAAATGGGAGCTTGACTTACGTTATGCCAAATTTAATCGTATGGACAGTCAGTCACCAATCAGTTTCGGCCCATTCACGAATGTAACACCTGAAATTGAATTCACGGAGTTAACGCTAGGTGTTCAGTATCACTTAAACAAGAAAACGCGTTTGACCTTAAACTTGTCAAGGAATGAAGCTGAAGCTGTTTCATTTGCCTCAGGTGCCGGTCCAAACAGTAATCTTGACGGAGTTGATAATCGTTATGCATTGCAACTAACGCATATATTCTAAAATCAAGTTAACAACTATGGTGTCAATACAAACCCCGGTTTACCGGGGTTTGTTATCATACCAGCAACCATTCAGAAGGCGTTTTGATTATGTTGAGAGCGAGTTGTTTAATTACCGTCTTATTGCTTTTGTTCGGATGTTCAAGCTCGTCTGTAAAACCAGGTAAGCCGAATATCACTTCAAACCCGACTGGCGCCTCAGTGTTTGCCAATGGCGCACATCTTGGAGAAACACCTCTCAGTAAGAATTTATATAAGGTTTTTCCAGCAGCGTGGAAAAACATGGTTCTTCAAGCGACGGGTGTTCTTACGTTTAAGCAAGACGGATGCAAAGATCACATCATTGAAGTCAATGATTATATATTAAGTCAACCAATCCACGCACAATTGACCTGTACTGAGAAAGCTCAGAGTCATCAGAAGTCGTCTGTACCAAGCGAAAAAACAAATGTCGAAAAAAATAAACTGGCACCTGAAGCAGATACGAATGCTTCTGTTGAAGAGCGACTACGAAAAGCTAAGAATCTTCACGAAAAGGGCTTGATTGATGATAATGATTATCAGCGCCTGAAAATGCGTATTCTCCAGGAGCTCTAAGTCAAATTACTCGCTATAACCTTGTAAAATAAGTAATTTATAAGATCTGTTTCAGTTTTCTGTAAGAATAATCAAATTAATGATTGACAAGCCCCCTTATATATTAGAAAATAACCATATTCTAATCGTTAAGCTTATTAGTTGCCGATTGGACTCCTCCATCCTCCTTTGGTGGATACTTAAGCGCAGCTCCTACCTTTGCTGCGCTTTTTTTTGCCTGTTTTTTAGCCATGTTTCAGGCTTATAGTGTTGATTAAAGCTTGTAACCCAGGCGCTTCTTAGGTAAAATTTTCGGCTCGCTAAACCATTGGTTTACTAATCGGAGCAGGATTTTAATGAGAACCTTTAGTGCAAAACCGGCCGAAGTCACACGTGACTGGTACATCATTGATGCCGAGGGCAAGACCCTGGGGCGCATGGCCACAGAAATCGCGCGTCGCTTACGCGGAAAACATAAGCCTGAATTTACACCGCATATTGATACCGGAGATTATATAGTGGTGATTAACGCTGAGAAAATTCATGTCAGCGGTAATAAAATGAAGCAGAAACTGTATCAACATCATACTGGCTATATCGGTAATCTTAAGACCATCAGCCTGGAAAAACTGTTGCAGCGTTCTCCAACATCTGCTGTCGAGAGAGCAGTTAAGGGCATGCTTCCTAAAAACCCCTTGGGCAGAGCTATGTTCAAAAAGCTTAAGGTCTATGCAGGTAGCGAGCATATGCACGCCGCTCAGCAACCCAAGCCACTCGAGTTATAACGCGCTATTTAATATAGCTACATTTGGATTAAATCAATATGGCCACCACACAATATAACGCCACCGGGCGTCGCAAAACATCCACAGCTCGCGTCTATTTACGTCCGGGTAAAGGTGAGATCACCATCAATAAAAGTACCTTAGAGCAATACTTTGGTCGGGAAACAGCGCGTATGCTGGTTCGTCAGCCACTTGAGCTGGTAGATTCACTCGACAAATTCGATGTCTATGTCAACGTAAGCGGTGGTGGTATCAGCGGCCAGGCAGGCGCGATTCGTCACGGCATTACACGTGCACTGCTTCAATATGATGAAACCCTACGCCCTGCACTGCGCAAAGCCGGTTTCGTCACCCGCGATGCTCGTAAGGTTGAGCGTAAGAAAGTAGGACTGCATAAAGCACGTAAGGCTCCTCAGTACTCTAAACGTTAAAGTGCAGATACAAGGGAAAAGATTCAACATACAAGGAATGTATGGATACATTCGAGAATCTCAAAGTATGGAAGCGAAGTTCACGTCTATGCGCAGATTTATATAAAGCATTTTCAGAAAGTCGCGAGTGGGATTTTAAAAGCCAGATTATCCGTTCAGCTTTATCAATACCTTCAAACATTGCTGAGGGGTATGAACGTAACTCCATAAAGGAGTATGCCCGTTTTCTGAAAATTGCTAAGGGTTCCTGCGGTGAATTAAGAACCCAGCTATATATAGCAAAAGATGTAGAAATGCTTAGGCAAGATGAAGTAGACGGTTTTCTTCAGGAGTCAGTAGCAATAAGCAAAATGCTTCAAGGATTGATTGGGCGTCTTGAAAAGCCATAGTTCTTAACCTTCATTCATCTTTTCTTTTGTATCTTTCACCTGCTACTTGGGGAATCGTCTAACGGCAGGACAGTGGACTCTGACTCCACTAATCAAGGTTCGAATCCTTGTTCCCCAGCCAAACAAAACCCGCCGCAAGGCGGGTTAGTTGTTTGGGGGGAACGAGGGTGAGAACCTCAGGGTTCGACGCTGAAGCCAGGAAGGCGGAAGCGAACAGCGGAGCTTGCGACGCTGACCCGAAGGGCGAGGCACAGGACGTGCCGAGTAATCCTTGTTCCCCAGCCAAACAAAACCCGCCGTCAGGCGGGTTAGTTGTTTGGGGGGGAATGAGGGTGAGAATCTCAGGGTTCGACGCTGGAGCCAGGAAGGCGAAAGCGAACAGCGGAGCTTGCGACGCTGGCCCGAAGGGCGAGGCACAGGACGTGCCGAGTAATCCTTGTTCCCCAGCCATAAAAATGAAACCCGCCGCAAGGCGGGTTAGTTGTTTGGGGGCGCTTATGAGGTGTTTTAGAGTCGGAATATCCAGTTGCACATCATTATTTGAAGTCCATGAGGCACAAACAACTTTGTATATCATGAAATATACAGTAATCTATTAGTGTCTCGTGTTATGTATTTTGTGATTCACAAATATGTTAATGTAGCGTGAAATATGCGATATTTATTTTATGTATCATAATTGTTAATTAGTGATACATAAAGTATTATATTTATAGATCTATAGATATAGACTAGGAGAAAGGAATGGATCCTTATCAAGCAGAAGCATTGCCTATTCCCGATTTAGACTACTCACGTTTAATTGGTTTAGTAGGGGAAGCTAATGCCGCATTAGCTCGTTACGATGGCCTGCTGCAAGCGATGGTTAATCCAAGAATAATGCTTTCACCTATGACCTCACAAGAGGCTGTTCTCTCATCGAAGATAGAGGGTACACAGGCTACTGTTGAGGAAGTGATGGAGCATGAAGCTGGTAAAGAATATAGTGAAAGCAAGACTCAGGACATTAAGGAAATTATTAATTATCGTCGTGCTTTGATACTAGCAACTGAAGAGGTTATAGATAGGCCGATTCGTTTGGCATTAATTCGAGAGTTGCATAGAGTGTTATTGGATAGTGTTCGCGGGCAAGATAAAACTCCAGGAGAGTTTCGTAAAGATCAAAATTGGATAGGGAGACCGGGTTGCGTCATTGAGGAGGCAACGTTTGTTCCTCCTAATCCTATGCAACTTCCAGGCGACCTTGATGCATGGGAAACATATCTTGGAATAGATGATTTTGATGTTTTGGCGCAGACAGCTATTGTTCATGCGCAGTTTGAACTTTTACATCCATTTAAAGATGGGAATGGTCGTATAGGACGACTGTTAATACCCTTGTTTCTCTATAGCAAAGGTCGGTTATCAAGTCCCATGTTTTACCTATCCGCATATTTGGAGAAAAACAGAGATGAATATTATGACCGCTTAAGAGCTATTTCCCAGGAACGTGATTGGACTAGTTGGATTGCCTTTTTTCTTCAAGCAGTTGCAGATCAAGCTAAGGAAAATAATCAACGATTGGTACATATTATGAAACTTTATGAAGAAATGAAGGAGCGCATAAGGGATGCTACGCATTCGCAATATTGTGCACAAGTAGTTGATGCATTATTTGCACAGCCTATTTTCCGTACAAAAGATTTTTGCAAACGTTCAGGTATAACTAAACCAACAGCACATAAAATATTACGAGTTCTTGAGGAAGTTAATGTTATTCAGATATTACGCCAGGCGTCTGGAAGTAGACCTGCCAGGTATGCTTTCCCTGAGTTGCTGAATATTGTTGAAGGAAAAGAAGTTTTTAGGGAAAAATCAGACTAATACTGTTCCATTTATTCCTGATAATTCCTGATAAATAAAAAGTCATTCGTGCTTCCTAATATGTTACACATACTAAATTTAAAGCATGAATAAAATATAAAGGTTTGATGCAGGAGCCAAGAAAGAAGGCGGAAGCATAAAAAATTAAAAAAAGAATTCCTACTTAATATTAACAGTTAAATACTAATATTTTCAGTAAGATATTTAAATACTTGTAAATATTTAGTAGATAGCCACCCTAAGAATCTGATATATATATCAATATCAATTTGTTGTAAAATTGCAACGCCTCAAGCATTAATGTCGTTTTTTTGAAAATTACTGTTGCAATTAAGTCAATAATTGCTATAGTTCATGGCGTATTTACAAATATAACTATTTAGAGGAATTCCTTAAATGAATAAAAAATTACTCGCTATCGCAGTTGGCGCTGCGTTCACAGCCTCTCCAATGATGGCTTCTGCGGCTGTTACAGTATATGGCCATGCGCAAGTTGAAGTTGCTACTGTAGATGATGGCACTACCAGTAACACAGTTATGGAAGATAACGCTCGCGGTCGTATTGGTATCAAAGCTTCAGAAAAACTCGGTAATGGGATGACGGCGATTGCCAAGTTTGAGTTCCGTACAGACACGGCTGATAACAGACGTACAGCTGATGGCGGCCCATTGACTGCACGCGAATCCTTCGTTGGTTTGAAAGGTGGATTCGGTACGGTTCAACTGGGTAATCTGAAGTCCGGTTACAAATACACAGGTGGTGTTAAATACGATCCATTCGTCGCAACTCTGATCCAAGCACGTGGTGCCAATGGTATGACTGGCGGTGCATTTGGTCATAACGGTTTCCTGGCAAACAGTATTGGTTACATGACACCAAAAATGGGTGGTTTCAGTGCATGGGCAACCTATAGTCCTGATGAACAAGGCATAGGTTCTGGCGCAGATGGCGACTACAGCTTTGGTCTGAAGTTTGCTCAAAAAGCTTTCGAAGTCTTTGTTGCCGGTGTGGGTGACGACAGTGCCGATTATGATTCTACAAAAGTCGGTGGTCAGTATAAATTCGGTATGTTCAAGCTGTCTGCACAATATGAAATGGCCTCAGCCGGTGCTGTAGATTCCGATGTTTATTTTGTCGGTGGTCAAGCCAAGTTTGGTAACAACGTGTTAGTTGCTCAGTTTGGTAACACAGATACAGACGGTGTTGGTGATCGTGATTATTACACCATAGGTGTTATTCATAACCTGTCCAAGAAGACTCGTTTAACTGCTGGTTACCGTAGTTTCGAATCTAGTGCAACTCAAGATACTGAAACGTTTGCTGTCGGCTTGCGTATGAAGTTCTAACAAAAAATCTATAAAGCAGTAAACGTTGAACGGAGCCTTCGGGCTCCGTTTTTTGTGGTTGAAACAAGCCATGAAGGGAATTTGTTGTATTTTTGATCTAATGTTGCATTTATGCAATTTGTTGCTATAGTTTACTTTGAGTCTCAATAATTAATATCATCAAGGGAATAATATAATGAATAAAAAATTGATAGCACTGGCTGCAGGAGCCACTTTTGGTGCTTTACCTCTAATTACTAGTGCTGGCGTGACTGTTTATGGTCATGCGCAAGTTGAAGTTGCTACTGTAGATGATGGCACTACCAGTAACACAGTTATGGAAGATAACGCTCGCGGTCGTATTGGTATCAAAGCTTCAGAAAAACTCGGTAATGGGATGACGGCGATTGCCAAGTTTGAGTTCCGTACAGACACGGCTGATAACAGACGTACGGCTGATGGAGGTCCTTTGACCGGACGTGAAGCATTTGTTGGTTTGAAGGGTGGCTTTGGTACAGTTCAATTGGGTAACCTGAAATCACCCTATAAATATACGGGTGGTGTTAAATATGACCCATTTGTCGCAACTCTGATTCAAGCACGTGGTGCGAATGGTATGTCAGGTGGTAAATATGGCCATAATGGTTTCTTATCTGATAATGTTGGCTATATGTTACCAAAGATGGGCGCTTTTAAAGCCTGGGCTGTGGCCAGTCCTGATGAAAGCGCAGGAACAGGCGGTGATTTCAGTGTAGGTGCCATATTTGGACAGAAAACCTGGGAAATCGTTGCAGCAATTATGCACAATGACACGAATGGTGCTGAAGTAGATTCCATGAAAATTGGTGGTATGTATAAATTTGGGAATTTCAAGATAGTAGGTCAATTTGAAAATCTGAGTTTTGATGCCCCAGGCACACCTGATACGGATATTTATTTCGTGGGTGGTCAGGCTAAATTTGGTAATAACGTGATTGTTGCCCAGTTTGGTAATACTGATGCTGGTGGTACATCTGCTGACCTTGACTATTTCACAGTAGGCTTGATTCATAATCTATCCAAGAGGACCCGTTTAACTGCCGGTTTCCGTAGCTATGAAACCAGTGCTACAGCAGAGACAGAAACCTTTGCTCTCGGTATGCGCATGAAGTTCTAATAATAAAGCTAAAAGTAGTAACACTGAACGGGGCTCTTGAGCCCCGTTTTTTAGTTTAAGGGCAGAAGAAAGGGAAAAGGTGCAAGGAACATGATGTTTGTGTTCATTGGGTTCATGGGTAAGTACATATCCCTGGTGTTTGCTATGATGGTTTGATGTCTGATTACTCGCTCCTCGGTTTATTTATCAATGCGTTTATTTCCTCAACACTACTGCCAGGTGGGTCGGAGGCATTGCTGGTGTATTTAGCCGTACAAAGCGATCAGTCTCATATCCTGCTTTGGTGGGTGGCCAGTATCGGTAATACACTGGGAGGTATGACATCCTGGCTTGTGGGACGTTTTATCAGCGTGAGTTATTCCGCTACATCGATTATCAAGCCTTCTCATCAACGGGCATTAGACTGGGTCGAGCGATGGGGAAGTCTCGCCCTGTTATTGTCATGGTTACCCGTGATTGGTGACGCGCTGTGTGTGGCAGCCGGATGGATACGTGTTAATGCCTGGCTGAGTCTGTTGCTAATATTTGCGGGTAAAGCTGCACGCTATGCCGTGATTATCTATTGGCTCTGTTGACTGTTGACTAATGACTTCTGACTTCTGACTAACGACTGTTAACTACATCAATGTAGCTTAAAGCTCCGGGTAGACATGTAGCATGACAATGATTACATACCAATCCTAGCGTTAATGTATGCTAATATTGCCCAATCATGAACACAGCCCGAATTCGCGAAATACCCTATAACTATACGTCCTTTTCTGACCGTGAAATTGTCATTCGATTTCTGGGTGAGAATATGTGGGCGGTTATCAATAGCCTGCGCGAAGCCCGTCAAACCGGTCAGTCCGCGCGAATGCTATTCGAGATACTGGGCGACATGTGGGTGGTGGTGCGTAATCCCTATATTCAGGATGATTTACTGGATAATCCCAAACGTCTTGACTCGTTAATTCATGCACTGAAGCATCGGCTTGAACAGATTGTTGCGCGTGCCGCTGACAATAATCAAGTGCTTGAGCTGGTTGATGCAATGCGTAAGGCGATCATCGATTTCGAGCAATGCTTCCCTCAGCAAAAAAAACTACGGGAGAAAACCAATAAGTGCCTGCGTAAAATCACTCGCAAGGACAATATTGACTTTGGCGGTCTGGCGCGTGTTTCTCATGTCACCGATGCATCCGATTGGCGTGTCGCTTATCCTTTCGTAGTCATTGCTCCCGATACCGAAGAAGAAATGGCGGCCATTGTCGCGGCTTGTATTGAACTGGGGTTACCGGTGATACCACGCGGTGGTGGTACAGGTTATACCGGTGGCGCGATTCCACTCGAGGAAAATACTGCCATTATCAATACCGAGAAACTAGAAGCACTCGGTGCGGTTGAAATGAAAACACTGCCCGGCGTTGAAGAAAAAGTACCCTGTGTACGCGCAGAAGCGGGTGTTGTTACTCGAAGGGTTTCAGACCTGGCACAAACGCAGGGCCTGGTATTTGCTGTCGATCCTACTTCGCAAGATGCCTGTACTATCGGCGGAAACGTTGCGATGAATGCGGGCGGTAAAAAAGCCGTGGTCTGGGGTACGACCCTGGATAACCTGGTTTCATGGCGGATGGTTACGCCGGATGCTCGCTGGCTTGAGGTCGAGCGCGTTAATCATAACCTGGGGAAAATTCATTATCAGCCCGAAGTCGAATTTCGAATTACACGTTTCAAGCCGGATGGTAAGACGGTCGATGGCCCTGTACAAACTCTGCTCATACCCGGCGCACAGCTACGTAAGCAGGGATTAGGAAAAGACGTAACCGACAAATTTCTGGCGGGTTTGCCGGGAATACAAAAAGAAGGTTGTGATGGACTCATTACATCAGCCGTTTTTATTCTTCACCGACAAGCCACCTGCATGCGCACGGTATGTCTGGAATTCTTTGGCTCGGATCTGGGTAGAGCGGTTCCTGCCATTGTAGAAACCAAAGATTATCTGGATCAGAACGAACATGTACAGCTGACAGGGCTGGAACATTTAGACGAGCGTTATGTTCGCGCCGTTAATTACAGTACCAAGGCAGCCCGTCAGGAGCTCCCAAAAATGGTTCTGCTGATTGATATTGCAGGTGATGATGATAATGCCGTCGCTGAAGCCGCCTCACAGGTCGTCAGGATGGCGAATGCCCGCGATGCTGAGGGGTTTATAGCAGTAAGCCCAGAAGCACGACAACGGTTCTGGCAAGCTCGTTCACGCACGGCTGCCATTGCTGCGCATACCAATGCTTTCAAGATTAACGAAGATGTAGTTATACCTCTGCATAAGCTGGGTGATTATTCGGAAGGGATTGAGCGAATCAATATTGTGCAATCGATTTGCAACAAGCTGGCTACGATTCGCGAAGTCAAAACATACCTGGAGAGTACGGCCAAAATCTTACAGCATCAGCAAGACTTCCCAGCCTGTGAAGAAAATGAACATATTTTTGAATCCAAAAAACAGGTTGCACTCGAGCAACTGGCTACCATCAGTGAACTGTGGCAGTCCTTGCTGGATCATCTCGATACACCGTTACTCGATAACCCGGCATTAGCGCAAAGCCTTGCTGCCTATGAGGCACGTGAGGGCGACACTTTTGTTTGTTTGATATTGCGCCGATTAATACGTATCTCTTATCGAGAATCTATAGAAGCGCCTCTTAAAGCGATCTTCTCGGGACGTGAATACAGCGGTATCCGTGATGAACTGGATCGTATCCATAAAAGCGTCAGATCCAGCCGTTTATTTGTAGCAACCCACATGCACGCCGGTGACGGGAATGTGCATACCAACATTCCGGTCAACTCCAATGACTATGACATGTTGCAGGAAGCAGACAGAGTGGTTGACCAGGTGATGAAGTTAGCGGTGTCGCTGGATGGGGTGATATCTGGAGAGCACGGCATCGGCGTGACAAAAATCCAGTACCTGTCAGATGAGTACCTGGAGAATTTCGCAAATTATAAAAAGCAGGTTGACCCTCATAACGTCTTTAACCCGGGTAAATTAATCAAAGGTTCAGGACTAGCCAATGCCTACACACCTTCATTGCGTTTATTACAACAGGAAGCCTTGATTCTGGAAGCGAGTGAATTGGGTGCATTGAATGATGATATCCGCCATTGTTTACGTTGTGGTAAGTGTAAGCCGGTCTGTAATACTCATGTTCCCCGTGCCAATCTCTTTTATTCTCCGCGCAATAAAATATTGGCAACCGGTTTAATCATCGAAGCATTTCTGTATGAAGAACAAACCCGCAGAGGGATTTCCATTCGTCACTTTGATGAAATGAATGACGTGGCCGATCACTGCACGGTCTGTCATAAATGTCTATCCCCTTGTCCGGTCGATATCGATTTTGGTGATGTTTCTGTGCGTATGCGTAACATTCTGATGGACCGTGGTAAAAAGCATACCAATTTAATGACACGCGCTTCCATGCTATTTTTGTTCCTGAAAGACCCAATGGCAATTGGTATATTAAGAAAATTCCTGGTGCAATGGGGGTACGGCGCACAACGACTGGCACAGCGTTTTATCAGGCCGTTATTGGCTAAACGTATGGCAATACCGCCAGCAACGACTGGCAAGCCAAAAATGACCAGCCAGATCGTACACCTGATCGATAAACCCATGCCGAGTAAAATACCGCAGCGACCCATGCGCGCAATTCTGGGGCTTGAAGATAATAAAATCATACCGGTGTTACGCAATCCAGTTCTGAATCACGATGACAGTGATGCTGTGTTTTATTTTCCTGGTTGTGGTTCAGAGCGTTTATTCAGCCAGATCGGCATGGCAACACTTGCCATGCTTTATGAGAGCGGTGCGCAAACTGTATTGCCACCCGGTTATTTGTGTTGCGGCTACCCGCAAACAGCGGGCGGGGATGAAACCCGTGGGCACAAGATTACTACCGAAAACAGAGTGTTGTTCCATCGCATTGCCAACACGCTGAATTATCTGGACATCAAAACCGTTATTGTTTCCTGCGGGACCTGCATGGATCAATTGCTCCAATACGAATTCGATAAAATTTTCCCCGGTTGTCGATTACTGGACATTCATGAATACTTGATG
>Ga0316205_10004393_pt1 | contig 12386 bp, 9 predicted proteins | sample 3monthpyrite_MG_FD_204941 | JGI IMG/M metagenome (GOLD analysis project Ga0316205, IMG submission 204941) | Microbial mat bacterial communities from mineral coupon in-situ incubated in ocean water Damariscotta River, Maine, United States -... | ecosystem: Environmental > Aquatic > Marine >... | reverse complement strand
CATCACAATTCTTAAAGGTAGTATTGTTTAAACTATCTGCCTTTATTTTTTGCAATACTAGCTCTATGGGATTAAGCTCTGGTGAATAAGCGGGTAAAGGTAAAAGCGATATATCGTCAGCAAAATAATGAGAAAATATGGAGGTCAAGCAAATCGATCTTTGGGTCGCCATTTAGTAAGAGTTATATTCAAGATGCTAAAAGAAAATAGGGATTATTATGTCTGAAATAAACTTCAAAATAACTTGAAATATCAAGCGGGATGTTCAATGTAAATTGATTTTTACTTTTCTCGTATATTCTTAAACAATTGAGAAACAAGATAATTGGACGGTTATTTCTTGAAATTTTGATATTCGTTTGTGGATCGTCAATCCGCACAAAGTGGTCGATAAAACTCACTTCGATATCTCTTAAATAGGGATAACGATCTGCTCCTTATTTTGTCTAAAAGTTCAATTAAGTACGAGCACGCCCTCGTGTTATATGCTCATTATTAAAATCGTATTGCAATACTAGATAATGTGAAAAGACCCATCTTAGTAAGAACGCAAACAGCGCGATTTTTTTGTATCTTATGAACATTAGTGTGTTTTCTCATATAGCCATTTCCTGATGCTAGTACCACTCATCGAACATAATAAGTGGTATAGATAATTGCCATAAGAGGTATATGATCTTTTTCATAAAAACCTGTTTTTTTTCGAATAATATCGATTGCTAATAGACTTTGTTTGGACGATTCAATTTCGCGGGAAATCAACGGCATTGAATCATCATGATTACTTTAATTCTACTCTGATTAAATTATCGTTAGAATTACGGTCTATCATCTTAATATAAGGATCTATACCTGCAAATTGAGGCAGTCCATCGACTTCAACTGTCACTACATTTTGACCTTTGACCACTGAGTGCTTCTTGAAATAGAGCACCTGATCTATGCCATCACCATAGTCAGGATTTTGCGAGAAGATTCCAATGTCGAAACTGTCTTCTAATGTCGTTTCTGTTTCTTCTCCCTGACCATCGGCGTAAAACTTATGGGCATCTAAGGTGATTTCTAGTTGATATTTACCATTGTCCAATTTTGTTGCTATTGCCGATTGGGCTTTGAGATCATAGATAGTAATTTTTGTGAACATATCATCGATAAATCCATGGTCGGCTGGAGACGCTTCAGCTTTGATAAATTCAATCAGATCTAGCGTAGTCGGGTAGGGGGTTGACGCGTATTGAAATTTTTCTAAGAATTTTCTCAACGCACCATTCAGCGCTTCCTCACCCAAACGATCGCGTAACGAATACATCACCACACCTCCTTTACGGTAGTGGATATATTGCTGATCTTCTACCCGATAGAGTGGCATTTCTTCGAGCACCTCATTGCCACGCCCAATTAGATAACGATCCATTTCCCATTTCAGGAACTTACGTAATTGATGTTTACCATAGGTCTTTTCCATCAACATATAGGCAGAATATTCCGCCAGAGTTTCAGATAACACGGTACCACCTTGTACATTGGCTCCTATTACCTGATGTGCCCACCATTGGTGCGCCATCTCGTGGGCGGTGACAAAGTAAACATAATCAATATCGTTTGGATCTCTTAAGTCGGCGATAAACCCAACGTCTTCTGAATAAGGGATCGTATTCGGGAAGCTCTGAGCAAACGCTGCATAACGCGGAAACTCGATTATTCGAACCTGTCTATGCTGATAAGGCGAGAACTGTTCTCCGAAGTAATCAAGCGAGTCCTTTACAGATTCCAGCATGCGTTGCACGTTCATATGATGATCGGGTTGGTGGTAAACTTCCAGGCTGATCCCTTTGTAGTCCTCTTTGACTGCTTCGTAGCTACCAGATAGGAATGAAACAAAACTTAAAATAGGCGCGTCCATTTTGTAGTGAAAATAGTGACGACCATTTTCAATCCAATCTTTTTGCAAATAACCAGGAGATATCGCAAATTGATCTTCTGTGGTCGATACCACCGTTTCAAAATTAATGAAGTCAGCTTCTTTACCGGTAATATAGTTAGTTTCATATTGAGATTCATCTTCTAGCTTAGGCATTCGCTCTGGCTCTGGTAGCTCACGCTTGCGCCTTTCATGACGGTCAATGATTTCTTTGCTAGCCGCGTAGCCAAAATGAGGGAATATTTCACTATTGTTGACGAAAGAACCGTTAGCTACCAAACGAGTATCAGAGTTTTGGTCGACGAAACCTTGATTGGCGCGGATAAACTCAAAATCCATTCGACGTGTATCGCCTGGGTCAAGTGCCGGTTCAAATAGAATCCAGGTAGACGAAAATGCTTCATCACGCTCGACCTCGTTGACGCCATCGGAGCTTAGGCTCAGCTTGCGATGCTTACCGCCAGCCCATGTTACCAGTACTTTTTTTAATGGTTTTTTATTGGTGTTTTTCAATAAGTAGTGACCTTTAACCTGTACTTTTCGCTCTTTTGGATAGAAGTCGACATCAGCATATATGTCGGTGATGGTTGGCACTTGCCAAGATTGATACTGTTTATATTTTTTCTCGTAGGCAGCAGCTTGGTCAAACAGTTCATCTTCCGAATAGAAATCGTTTAATACTCTAGTATTGTAATAAATATTGCTACCGGCACCGATAAAGGCGAGGAGTCCGAGTATCATAGATAAACTACCGAAGCCGCCCATATTCGACCTGAGCATTGAAAAACGATATTTGAGTCCATACTCTGTGCCACGCGACCACAAAGCATAACCTAACACAACCAAAGCCGAGGTAAATCCAATCCAGTAAACGTTGTACCAAAATACAGCCTCTAAATAATGACCATATTGATTGATGTCGGAGTATACGATTGCAGGCGCTCTGCCAAAGCGCCACAGGTTGTGCTCCATGCCTAAATTTCTGGCGACTATGGTAAGAATAAAATAAGCCACAAAAATTAACATTCCGGCATATTTATTAGGACTTAGTACCTGAATGAATACCGCCAATATCGTCAGTAGAGTCATTGGTAGAATAAATTCTAATGACAATATCCCAATGTAAACACTCCACTCGAAATTGTCATAACTTTTTCCCGCCTGATAAAGAGCGCTAAAAAAGACACCGATTATTGAAAGGCATAAAATGATTGATGACAAGGCAATTACTTTAGGAAAATAAAGGCTCCAGTTTTTGATTGAAGTTGATTCAACTATTTCACCTATGCCAAATTGGCGTTCACGCCAGACGGTTTCTCCAGAGTAATAAGTCATGACAATGAAAATCATGATGGAAAATGAGCCTCTGATGTAATCAGCCATATCACGAGTCAATGGCCAGTTTGCCGTGCCGTAGCTGCCATTTGGATTAATAAATATAGAGGACAGCATAAATGTAGACATGACGCACAAAATAATAAAAGGGGCACTCTTAATAATTTGCAACAACTCGAATTTTGTTTGCGCAATAAAACGCTTCCAGTCGACACTTTTTTCAGTATTTGGTTTAGTTAAATTAAACAAAGTAGGTGCTTGAGTTTTGTCTTGTTTCTGCTTTTTCGATTTTATTGTAGTGGGCTTGCGTGTATTTACTAAAAAATGCGTTAAAGCTATGGTTATAAGGCTAATTGAAAACCATAAAACTCTATTGGCGAGTAAGTTGCCCTCAAGTGTTATGAGTTGTGTATTCCGCTCATAAGGTGTCCAATAACGGGTTACTTCAGCAAATGCCCCCATTCCAAACGGATCTAACATGGCTGCTAAATTAACATATTCGGGGTCGACAAATAATGATTGAGAGGTTTCGTACAAGATAAAAAAGCCGACAACGCCTAAATACATGCCCATCATGGAGCGCGCTTTAAGCGCAAAAATGTAAAATAATGCGGAGCAAAATAAAAAATTTGGAATGATAAAAATAAGATACGCCCAAACATAAGGCAATAATTGAGTATCGCCTAAACGCTCAGCATCTATAGTCGGCCAAAAAGTTCCGATAAGGGTACCTAAAGGAACGAATAAAAATACCGTAAGACAAACGAGAAATGAACCTAACAAACGCCCCCAAAGGTAAGATGATTTCTGCAAAGGTGTCGATAAAATGATGCCATCCATTTTATATGAAGTGTCTCTGACAGCCGTGCCGCCAACAAAATTGGCCACCAAAAACATCCCAATAGTACTCATTATTAATAGTGTCTGAGTGATGGCATGGGGGCTGTTAAAGTTAACATTACTTGCACCACCTATTTGAACATTAGTTGAGATCATGGCAAAGAAAGGTAACAGAAAGAAAACTAGCAAGGTCACATAAAAGGACGGTTGCTTGCTAAAATAATTAAATTCAAATTTAGCTAATTTAAAGAACATTAGATTACCTCTGCCTTAAGCGACTTTACGAGAGTTGAAAAGGATTGAGAAATAGACATCTTCTAAATCAGGACTGAGCTGCTCGAAAGTTTCGCAAGGTTGCTCATCACTCAGCACGTGCACTAAGGTTTTTCCCGCTTTTAATCGGGTTGAAATAACATCAAATTTGTCACGATGTAGTTGTAGTTCATCTTTTAATATGAACTTGCGCCATACCCGACCTTGTAAGCCTTTTACGACATCCATCGGGTCACCAACTAACTGAATTTTACCTGCAGCCAAAACAGCCATATTGGAACAGAGTTCTTCCACATCATCAACAATATGTGTCGATAAAATAACAACTTTATTTTCACCGATACTGGCAAGAAGATTATGGAAACGATTACGCTCTTCTGGGTCTAAACCTGCGGTCGGCTCATCGACTATAATCAAATCAGGGTCGCCAATAAGTGCCTGGGCGATGCCAAATCTTTGTTTCATTCCACCAGAAAAATTACTAACCGCCTTTTTACGAGCCGTCCATAGATTTGTTTGTGATAGCAATCCTTCTACGGATTCTTTGCGTAGCTTCTTGTTGCTAACGCCTTTTAAAATAGCCAAATGGTCGAGTAAATCATAAGCGCTAATGCGCGGATACACGTCAAAATCCTGTGGTAAGTAACCTAATCTTGTACGTAGCAGGTGTGGCTGTTTGCTCACATCGATCCCATCAAAAATAATCGAACCAGAATCTGCTTGTTGTAGTGTTGCTATTGTCCGCATTAATGACGACTTACCCGCACCATTAGGACCGAGAAGTCCAAACATACCTTTTGGGATAGTTAACGAAACTCCGTTGAGCGCTTTTACGTCTTTGTCGTAGGTTTTACTTAAATCGTTGACTTTTAACATATACTTACAAATATCCGTTGTTTCATTAATAAAACACCAGTATCTTCTTATATCGCACAAACTTATATCAGAATCTTGCGCTTACTTATTTACGAATTCAGCGAATTCAGGAATCAACAAACGAGGCTAAATTAGTACAATGACTCAAGCCAATGCCTATCTCACCCAATTTGCCGACCAGGCTAACGTTGAAAGTCGGCTGGATTTTGACTTATTTAAAGATGTAGGAATCAGGCATTGGTCAATGGATCAAGGTAAACGGATCTGCTATCAAAAAGATGATAGCCATACCCTGAGTATTTATTTGAAAGGAGGAGAAAAAAACTATCGAAGCGATGCGACAGATCAAAGAGGAGCGCCCGGTAGAATCTGTTTGATGTCACAAGGTCAGAGCAGCGAGTGGGAAATCAAGAATAAGGTTGAGTTTGTGCATCTATATTTTACCGATACCCTGTTAAAGCGCTACGCCGCTGCTAGCTTTGATATCGATGTGCGTTTCATCGAGCTTACTAATTTACTTTTTCAAGAAGACCGAAAGTTGCAACATTTGATGCATGAAAGTTTTTTAGTTTCCAGGAACACGGAAAGCTATTCTCCATTTTTTGTTGAGCAATCGTGCTTTCAAGTGATGCATCATTTGCTTGAAAAGTATAATGGCTATCAACTTCATAGTGAAAGAATAAAAGGCGGTTTATCTCCCGTTCATATCCGATTTATCAGAGAAGTTATTGCGGAAGAAATGGATAAAAAGCTAAGTATAGAAAAACTCGCTGCGCTGATTGATTTAAGTCCATTTCACTTTGCTCGGATGTTTAAGTTAAGTTTTGGTGAATCACCAGCTAATTACATCACCCGTATCCGAATAGAAAAAATTAAATTATTACTTGGTGAAAAGCAATCGCTGGCTGAAATTAGCTTGCAAACCGGTTTTAATCAACAAAGTCATATGACTCAGCATTTTAAGAAATTGACTGGCTATACACCAGCAGTCTATCGCCAGATGATTAACTAAAGACACTATCAATAAATTCAAATACGCCTTCGGAAAAGTGGTCGGCAATATTACCAAACTAGATGAATAGCGATAAAATCAAAACCAATTTATAGAAAAATTAATTCAATTCTAAATCCTTTGCCAACAACTTAAACACATCTTCCGGGTTATCCACATGAACAAAAAGTGCTTCGACTTCGTGGCGTTTAATTGTCCCTCTTTTGATCATATCGTCGAGTCGGTTATAAAGACTTTGCCAGTGCATTTTTTTATCGCCGACAATATAAATTGGAACTGGCTTTAATTGGTTACTTTTGATCTGCTCTATGGTCTGATAAATCTCCCATTCTGTCCCTGTACCACCTGGAGCGAAAACCATCGCGGCTGAGTGCATGATCATTACGCTTTCTCGGATCGCGACGCTGGAGAAAATAACCCCGTCAGTTATAATTGTTTTACGTTTGCCTTTTCTTGTTGGGTAATCCCAAAAAGCTTTGCTCGCATCGCCACCTTTATCGTTTCTGGAAGGTCCGTAATAAGTGGTATAGCCGATACTTGGCCCGCCAGCATCCATAGCGCCTCTACTTCCTGCTTCCATAATGCCAGGACCAGCACCGGTCATAATAGGGTACTTAGCACCGTGTTTTTTTGTCCACTTAAAAGCTAAGTTATAAACTTGTTGATAGAGTTTGTCATTTGCCTGGTTAGCTTCCTCGCTGTCGAGTTTATTTTTCTCTGAAATCCTGGAGCTTCCAAAAATAGTGACAAATTTTTGCGGATATTTATTTGAAATAAATTCTTCAGCGCAAAAAAGATCAAGGGTGAAATCAGCGACGCTGAGATTGTTTTCTTCACCTTTGTAGGGACCTGTGTAGCTTGCATTTTTTATTGTGCTTGTGCATTTTGCATTTTCTGTCGCTGCGTACAAACTATTTTGCGATAAAGCAAATAAAAAAATCACGCTTATAAATGTTATGTTTTTAATTGAACTTTTATTCATCGAGCTATATTCCATGGTTGTATTTGTAAATTTTAACTAGTTATTTAGAGTTTAAGCTTGTTCTTTAATTAGTGAACATCAAGAAAAGCATATTTGGCTAAAAATATTGCGGCCATGATTAAGACAGATACGTTTGATTTATTGATTTTTCCAGACAATAATTTCAATGCAGCGTAAGTGATCATTCCAAAACCGATCCCGTCTGCAATTGAAAAAGACAAAGGCATAACCACTACAGTAACAACCGCCGGGACGTATTCAGTCATATCTTCCCAATCAATATGAGTGATATTTCGTAGCATTAATCCAGCCACAAAAAGTAAAACGGGAAAGGTAGCATAACTTGGTATAGAGCCAACTAATGGCGCAAAAAATAAGCTTGCCAAAAACAGAACAGCAACCACTACAGCGGTTAAACCTGTTCGACCACCCGCTTTTACTCCAGCGGTGCTTTCGATATAACTAGTCACGGGTGAAGTACCTATAACTGAGCCAGCTAGCATGGAAGAGCTATCCGCAAGCAACGCTCTGCCCAAACGTGGTAATTTACCATCTTTATCAAGCATATTAGCAGAATGAGCGACGGTCACTAATGTGCCAGCAGTATCAAACATATGCACAAACAAAAACGCGATAATAATGCCAGACATAGCTAAATTAAATGCGCCAGCAATATCCAGTTGAGCGAAGGTCGGTGCTAAACTTGGTGGCATAGAAATGACGCCGCCGAAATCAGAAATACCAAAAATGACGCCCAATACTGTCGTTGTCATTATACCTATAATAATGGCTCCTGGAATTTTTCGAATTTCTAAAGTAACAATCATTAAGAAACAAAAAATAGAGAGTAAAACGGTAGGCTGATGAATATCGCCTAAAGTTACTAAAGTCGCTGGGTGATCTACGACCAGCCCCATTTTCTGCAAGGCAATAATTGCCAGGAATAAACCAATACCTGCGGCGATTGCCATTTTCTGAGATTTGGGTATTGCATTGATGATCCACTCCCGTATTGGTAAAACACTTAACGCAAAAAACAATAATCCAGCGATAAATACTGCACCGAGTGCTACTTGCCAGCTGTAGCCGGATCCCAATACAACGGTGTAAGTGAAAAATGCGTTCACTCCCATTCCCGGCGCTAAAGCAATTGGATAATTTGCGACCACACCGATCAAGAATGTGCCGAGCGCCGCCGCTAGACAAGTCGCTACAAAAGCGGCATCTTTGTCTATTCCCGCTTGGGCTAAAATGTCGGGATTAACAAAAATAATATAACCCATAGTCAAAAAAGTCGTGATACCCGCGATTATTTCGGTGCGGATCGATGTGTTGTTCTCGGATAATTTAAAGAATGAATTTAGCATATGGTTTTCTCGTTCTTGTCATTTTAAAGTGTTAAATTTTAATGTCGTTTTATTTATTTTTAGTCGTGCAACTTATCCAACTCTGGTGAGCGACTATTCCAGGTGAATGCCAACAAAGCAGTTCCAATCAATGCTGAGGCAAGATAAAAATATATCACATAATCCCAACCCCATCGGTCAGCAATAAATCCTGTTCCATGATTGGCGAGATAAGCACCGATATAACCGAAAAGACCAGTGAGTCCAACGGCTGTGGCAGCCGCTTTTTTTGTGGCAAAATCGGCCGCTGCCACTGCGACCAATAACATCGGTCCGTGTACAAAAAATCCAACAGCAAATAACACAGTCGACATTAGATAAGGATTATTGGAAGGCACATACAAAATGGCTAAAACAGCTAGAACCAAAAGCCCCATAAATATGATCGAAACACGACCTCGTCGACCACGAAAAAGAGTGTCCGATAACCAACCTGCCGCTATTGCGCCAACGATACCAGCTATTTCAAAAGTGCCGGTTGTAACGGCAGATTCCATAATAGATAGACCGCGACTTTCTTTTAAAAAGCTCGGAGCCCAATCAAGAATTCCAATTCTCACAATATAAATAAACAGGTTGACCAGGCTGACAAGCCAGATCAATTTGTTTTTTAGAATATACTTAACAAAAATTTCTTTTGCGGTTTCTTTTATTTCTTCAACGTGATGTTCTATTTCTGGCGTTTCATCACCAGCGTGCTCTGCATCTTTATGCTGTTGATAAACTTCAATTGGTGGCAAGCCGACATCTTCTGGTTTGTCCCTTAATCGGTTGATTAAAAAAAATGCAAAAATAAATGCGAAAGCTGCTGGTGCAAAAAATACTGCTCGCCAAGTTTCAAAATAAACCGCCAGGTAACCGCCCATAAATAAAATTCCGGCAGCGCCTAAATGATGAGACATATTCCAGATGCCCCACTGTTTACCAATTTCAGATGGGCTAAACCATTGAGTTAATAAGCGGGTGCAAGGTGGTTGCCCCATCCCTTGAAAAATATTATTTAGTATCCAAAAGGCTGCGAAAAAAGTAGTAACAGTGATTCCTAAAAAACCACTAACGCCTTCTGATGCAAAGCCGAGAACAAAACTAATGCAAGCTGAAAATAACAACCCCATACTCATTACGTAACGAGGACTTAAGGTGTCGGCCAGAATTCCGCTAAGAAATTTTGAAATTCCATAGGCAATTGCTGCAACACCTAAAGCTGCCCCCATCTCTTCTTTGCCGATGCCAAACTCTTCGCGAATTAATGGGTTAGCGACTGACATGTTTTTTCTTATAAAATAAAATACTGCGTAACCAGTGAGCATTGAATACATGACCCGGTTGCGCCAATAAGGGTATTTACTCATAGGTGTTTTAGAAATGTTCAAATCTTAATCCTTAATTTTTTATTAGAGATTTTGAGCCAGGTAGCTGTCGATCTCTTTTATATAATTATTTTTTTCTTCATCAGATAAAAATGATCCAGTAAAACCATTTTTTATTAATGTCACGATTTCATTATAGCTCAAATCTAAATGCTCTTGGATCGCGAAAAAATTCTCATTTATATAACCGCCAAAATAAGAGGGGTCATCAGAATTAATAGTTGCCAATAAACCTTGTTCTAACATCGAACGAATAGGATGTGTTGCCAGGTCTTCAACCACGCATAATTTTAAATTTGAAAGAGGGCAAACGGTTAATGCAATTTGTTTTTGTCTTAATTTTTCAACTAAACTATCAGATTCCATCGCTCGATTGCCGTGATCTAATCGATCGATTTTTAATATCGACAAGGCTTCTTCAACATAACTTGGAGGACCTTCCTCTCCAGCATGGGCGACCAGCTTTAATCCTAGTTTTTTTGCTTCCGCAAAGACATTTTTAAACTTAGACGGTGGATGACCAAGCTCTGATGAATCTAATCCGACACCATCGATTATTTCAAGATGCAATTTCGCCTGTGCTAATGTTTTAAACGCATCTTCTTCGCTTAAGTGGCGTAAAAAACACATGATCGTTTTAAAGGTGATCCCAAACTTATCTAGTCCGTCTTTTAACGCGTTATTAATACCAAAAAGCGCGGTTGAAAATTCAATACCTCTTTCAGTATGTCCTTGAGGGTCAAAAAATATTTCCACATGTTTTACGTTTTGCTCATGGCATTTTTTGAGATACTCCATGGTTAAATCGTAAAAATCTTGCTCGGTAATGAGCACGCTCATCCCGGCATAATAAATATCTAAAAAATCTTGCAACTGACTAAAGTTATAGGCTTGTTTTATCTCTTCAATGCTAGCGTATGGAAGTTCTAAATTATTTCTTTTTGCTAGAGCGAACATCAGCTCTGGCTCCAAGCTACCCTCAATATGTAAATGTAACTCTGCTTTTGGTAAGTCTTGTATTAACTTATTAATTTTTAACATGTGATCTGTTTATTCTACTTGTTTTAAAATGGATAGCGTTATTTTGAGCGACCTGTCTGGTTTAGCTGATTATTTCAGGTTTAATAGACACAATATTCGATATATTGATGCATTGTACTAAAAAATGCACTGTTTATTTCAGCTTGAAGCTGAATTTGTGCCATATTAATGTTTGAAAAGGGGTTAAATTGGGATAAAAAGGAGAGTATTAGACAAAAAACGCCCGCATAAAGCGGGCAACAGGGATCTAAGAACAACCTACACAGAAAAATAGCTATACGTTTTTGTTTTGCTCAACGTAAAAAGCAACTAAATTTCGTTTACCTGCTAACTGGAAAACCTATGTTATCGAAAGCTTATATAGATTTCTGAGACTTAGGTATCAGTTTTTTTCATCGAGTCATAAGTCGGTAATTTAGGTGGTGTCGGTAAGCTAGGTAAGTTGGCATTTACAGGTAAACCGGGGCTTAATATATTGTTGGCTCCTGCGCCATTAGTACTTCCTGTCTTTTTTCTTAAAATATGTAATAGGTTAAAATTGACAGTCTCGCTGTCTTGGATTTTTACACCGTTTTTGGATACGACGACAAAACTGGCTGTATGACTTCCATATTCAATCTCTTGAGCGGTAATAGTTAACTCTTTTTGCGCTTCGCCAATTAAGTTTCCATCAATATAAAATTTAATCAAATGCCCCTTACTTAAGCCAGGGCTTAGGTTGGCTGTTAGAGTGACTGAGCTGCCATTATTTCTAATAACCCCGTCTTCTTTCAGGTTTAAAAAGTTGATAACACTATAATAGTCATCACTTGCTTCTCTTTGCGCCTCTAGTTGTTCTTCAAGTGCCTCAAAATCGACTTTAGTCTTTTTGATGTTAATAGACGGAGCATCTTTAATGATAACTTCTTTTGCGCCAGGTGACGGTTGATCCGAATATGAAACGTTGCCATTCTTATCTACTATGCGATACAGCTTTGTACCTTGTTCTGACTTTGGAGCTTCTTCTGAGATAGCAGCTTGACTAAACAGAAAAAAACTACTGGTGATAGCGAATATAAGTATTCTTAAATGTGAATAGCGCATAAATAGACTCTGTTTGGGAAAACTGATCATAGTACTTAGTGACTAACTTAGCAAAATATCGGGGGATTTCAAAGCTTTTATACGTGTGGTTGGAGCTTGATAGACAAAAGCAACCAATCTTTATATTGTGGTTAGGGTCTTACTTTGAGGAATAAATAGAAGTACACGCCTAGGGCACATACTTCTGGTACATTGCTTGCCCTACGATTTTCTCAGCTGAGTTATTTCATCGGCTTGTTCTTTTGTG
>Ga0316205_10004392_pt1 | contig 12386 bp, 11 predicted proteins | sample 3monthpyrite_MG_FD_204941 | JGI IMG/M metagenome (GOLD analysis project Ga0316205, IMG submission 204941) | Microbial mat bacterial communities from mineral coupon in-situ incubated in ocean water Damariscotta River, Maine, United States -... | ecosystem: Environmental > Aquatic > Marine >... | reverse complement strand
CGGGCAACACCGGTTAGGGTGCCGCCGGTGCCAACGCCCGAAATAAATATATCAACCTCGCCGCCGGTATCCTGCCAGATTTCCTCGCCGGTGGTTTTTTCATGAATATCGGGGTTGGCCATGTTTTCGAATTGCTGCGGAATAATCGCGCCCTTTATATCGGCGGCCAGTTCATGGGCGCGTGCTATGGCACCTTGCATGCCGGTGGATGGATCGGTGAGCACCAGTTCGGCCCCGAGCAACAAGAGCATTTGCCGCCTTTCGGCCGACATGCTTTCCGGCATGGTTAAAATGAGGCGATACCCGCGCGCGGCGCACACAAACGCCAGTGAAATGCCGGTATTGCCCGAAGTCGGCTCGATCAATACCCCGCCGGGTTTGAGGGTGCCCGAGGCTTCCAGCGCGTCTATCATCGCAACGCCAATCCGGTCTTTGACGGAACCGAGCGGGTTGAAGAATTCGAGCTTTCCGCAGATATCGCAATCTACATTCATGGCGGCGGCAAAGCGTTTTAGGCGCACCAAGGGCGTGCCGCCATAGGTTTCGGTTATATCGTTAAAGATTTTACCTTTTGGTTCAACGGGCATTGGAATTCCCCTAAATACTGAAATCTGTGCGGTCACCGGCAGCGCGGCTTATACCTACTTTTTGGGCACGGTTGCACAGGTCTTCCAGTGTTATTTGGTCAAGCTTTATCAGCATGTCGCGGTGAAATTCGGCCCAGATCGGCTGGATAACCTTTTCTCCCAGCTCTGAAATCGAGTCCATTTTATCGTCTTCGCGCTCAAGTTCTTCGATCACGCGAAGCACATCGCCAAGGGTTAAACGCCGCCGCTCAACGGCCAGCGTATAGCCGCCCTTTGGCCCGCGCACACCCTTTAAAATGCCGCGTTTCACCAGAAATTGCAGCACCTGTTCAAGATAACGGCTTTGGATCCCCTGCCGCTCGGTGATGTCTTTTGATTGCACCGGGTCAGGGCGCGCATTAAAGGCGATATCGAGCACAGCTTCCAGCGCCAGACTGGATTTTTTAGAGAGCAAATACATTTAATTTCCCGTTGACCCAAAACCACCGGCACCGCGGCCGGATGCCGACAGTATGTCTGTTTCCATCCAGGTGCAGCGGCTTACCGGGGCCAAAACCATTTGGGCTATCCGGGCACCGTGCTGCACCTTAAAATCATCTTTTCCCAAATTTATCAAGACAACTCCGATCTCGCCGCGGTAATCTGAATCAATGGTGCCCGGGGCATTTACCAGCATAATACCGTGCTTCAGCGCCAGCCCCGAGCGCGGCCGGATCTGCATTTCATAGCCCGGCGGAAGCTCAAGGGCAAAGCCGGTGGGCACCAGTTTGCGCTCCATTGGTTTAAGGGTAAACGACCCGCCTTTCAACTCGGCGCGCAGGTCCAGCCCGGCGGCACCGTCGGTTTCATAACTTGGCAAGGGGATATCCGAATCACGCAGGCGGGTTATTTTTACAAAACTCATGCCAGCGCCTCAGTCACTTTGGCCGCCAGCGCGTCGGCCAGTTCGGCCTTGCTCATCCATGGCCATGTTTCAGCCCCGTTTTTCGTAATCAACACTATCTGGTTATCCAGCCCGCCCATTACCGGGCGCTCGCCGCCCACATCATTGGCCAAAATCCAGTCGCAGCCTTTGCGGCGCCGCTTTTTGGTGGCGTTTTCCAGCACGTTATCGGTTTCTGCGGCAAAGCCGATCACCAACCTTGGGCGCCCTTTTTGCCGCTGCGATACACTGCGCAAAATATCGGGGTTTTCAACCAGATCAAGTTCGGGCAAAGCCTTACCGGCCTCTTTCTTGATCTTGCCGTCGCGGGCAGAAGCCACGCGCCAATCGGCCACTGCGGCGGCAAATATCGCTACGTCTACCGTGCCCGCTGCATCTACTGCCGCCGCCATTTGCAGCGCGGTTTCAACTTCTACCACTTTGGCCCCTTCGGGCAGTGCGGCGGTGGCCGGGCCGGTAATAAATACCACCTCGGCACCCTGCCTCAAAAAGGCCCGCGCCAATTCGCCGCCTTGCAGGCCGGAAGAACGGTTGGCAATATAGCGCACCGGGTCAATTGGCTCATGGGTCGGGCCGGAGGTGATAAGCACCCGCTTGCCGCCAAGCGCCTTTTCGGCCAGCGCCGCTTGCACCGCCGCAAGTATCTCTGCCGGTTCAGCCATGCGCCCGGGGCCAAACTCGCCACAAGCCATTTCACCGTCATCGGGCCCGACAATCGTGCAGCCATCTGCCCGCAGGGTGGCCACATTGCGCCGGGTGGCTGCATTTTCCCACATGGATACATTCATTGCCGGGGCCAGCAGCACCGGCTTGTTTCGTGCCAAAAGCAGGGCCGAGGCCATATCATCGGCCAAGCCATGCGCCATTTTTGCCATTAAATCGGCGGTGGCGGGGGCTATCACCACCAGATCAGCCGCCCGCGTCAGCTGGATATGCCCCATTTCGGCTTCGTCCTCGAGGTCAAACAGGGCAGCCCGCACCGGTGCTCCGGCCAGCGCCGAAACGCTCATCGGGGTGACAAACTCGGCGGCGGCGCTGGTCATAACCGGCACCACCTGCGCATTTTGCTTGCGCAACAGCCTGATGAGCTCCAGCGTTTTGTAAGCGGCAATGCCGCCACCAATGATCAGCAAAATATTTTTACGTGCCAGCATGTTGCTCCTCACAAAAGCCCTTGGAGAGAGTGTAGTTACTAATTTGCCCCATCACAAGTTACTCGATCAATTTCGCGGCTGTCACATCGTTAAATCTGCGTTATAGTCCGGCAAACCAGCTACGAGTGACCATGCCCGACTTCCCCCATATCAGCCTTGTTCTTGGCGGTGCCCGCAGCGGAAAATCCGCCTGGGGCGAGCGGTTTGCCCTTTCTTCAGGGCTTGAGCCGGTTTACCTTGCAACCGCTGGTGTGGAAGACGACGAAATGCGGGCGCGGGTGGCAAAGCACCAAGCGCGGCGCGCTGGGCAATGGCGTGTGTTGGAAGCGCCGCGCAGCATCGCGCCCATCATCAAAAGCCTCGGGCCCGGGCAGGTGGTGCTGGTTGATTGCCTCACGCTCTGGCTGTCTAATCAAATGTTTGCAGGTGCCGATATTGAAGCCGAGGGCCAAGCCCTGATGCAGGCAATTGCTGAATCAACCGCGAAGGTGGTGATGGTGTCAAACGAACTTGGCCTTGGGCTTGTGCCCGAATCCAGCCTTGGCCGCGCCTTTCGGGATTGGCAGGGCTGGCTCAACCAAGGCGCGGCAAAAATCGCCGATCCGGTGGTTTTTGTGGCGGCGGGCCTGCCACTGCTGCTCAAGGGCCAACTGCCGGAGGGCAGGACATGAGCACCCGCTACTGGTTGGTCCGCCACGGGCCAACCCATGCCACCGGTTTTTGCGGGTATAGCGATCTGCCGGCCGATCTTTCAGACACCGCCACCATTGCCCGCCTAAAAGCGCAGCTGCCGGCCAAGGCCAAGCTCTTTTCCAGCGATCTCAGCCGCGCCCGCGATACGGCAGCCGCGGTTCGAAATGGCCAGCTTTTGCTGCCGGAAGCCCCTGCATTTCGCGAGATGAATTTTGGCGATTGGGAAGGGAAGGATTTTGCCACCGTTGAAAAATCCAACCCCGACCTGTGGCGCGCCTTTTGGCAGGCCCCGGGTGAAGTGGCACCGCCAAATGGTGAAAGCTGGCAGCGCTTTTCAGCCCGCATTACCGCGGCACTGGAGGCCCAAAATGCCCAAGGCCCGCAGGGAGATGTGATCATCGTCGCCCATTTCGCGGTCATCCTCGCGGCGCTGCAACTGGCCACCGGCATGCCAACCACATCCGCGTTTTCGTTCAAAATCGACAATTTTTCGGTGACAAGGCTGGACTACCTGCATGAATCGAATAATTGGCGGGTGGTGGGGGTGAATCAAAAAGCCTGACAGGAAGCCGGAAGTTTTCAGGTTGGATATGTGTTTGGCGCCAAAAAGCCGCTAATCATCCATCTTCAGCGCTGAAATAAACGCCGATTGCGGGATGCTTACCCGCCCGAACTCGCGCATTTTCTTTTTGCCTTTTTTCTGCTTGTCGAGCAGCTTGCGCTTGCGGGTTGCGTCGCCGCCATAGCATTTGGCGGTTACGTCTTTGCGCAGGGCCGAAATGGTTTCGCGGGCAATAATGCGGCCACCAATCGCGGCCTGAATCGGAATTTTGAACATGTGCTGCGGGATAAGCTCTTTGAGCTTGGCGCACATGGCGCGGCCGCGGGCCTCGGCGCGGGCGCGGTGGACCATGGTTGAAAGCGCATCCACCGGCTCGTCATTTACCAGAATTTGCATTTTCACCAACTGGTCTTCGGCATAGCCTTCCATGGAATAATCAAAGCTGGCATAGCCTTTGGTGACCGATTTCAGCCGGTCATAAAAATCAAACACCACCTCATTTAGCGGCAGATCATAAACCACCATGGCCCGGCTACCGGCATAGGTGAGGTCTTGCTGGATGCCGCGCCTGTCCTGACAGAGCTTGAGCACATCGCCCAAGTATTCATCGGGCACCAAAATGGTGGCCTTGATGCGCGGCTCCTCGATATGGTCAACCAGCGTGAGGTCGGGCATATCGGCGGGGTTGTGCAAGGTAACGACCGAACCGTCGCGCAGGTAAATGTGGTAAATAACCGAAGGCGCGGTGGTGATCAGGTCAATGTCATATTCACGCTCCAGCCGGTCGCGGATCACCTCGAGGTGCAAAAGCCCAAGAAAGCCGCAGCGAAAGCCAAAGCCAAGCGCCGCAGAGCTTTCGGTTTCATAGCTGAAGGAGGCATCGTTCAGGGCCAGCTTTTCAATGCTCTCGCGCAGGTCTTCAAACTCGGCACTATCAACCGGAAACAAGCCGCAAAAAACCACCGGCTGCGCGGGCTGGAAGCCGGGCAGGGCGGTTGTGCAGCCTTTTTTCTCGTGGGTGATGGTATCACCCACCCGGGTATCGCGCACCTGTTTGATGCTCGCGGTCAAAAAGCCGATCTCGCCGGGGCCGAGGCTTTCAACCTGCAACATGGCGGGCTTGAACACGCCAACCCTATCCACCGGATAGCTGGCATTGGTGGCCATCATTTTGATCTTGTCGCCCTTTTTGAGCACCCCGTCAATGATCCGCACCAGCACCACCACGCCAAGATAGGCATCATACCAGCTATCCACCAGCATAGCTTTGAGCGGCGCGGTTTCATCACCCACCGGCGCAGGCAGGCGGGTGACAATCGCTTCCAGCACCTCAGGAATGCCAAGCCCGGTTTTGGCCGAAATCATCACCGCTTCCGAAGCATCAATCCCGATCACATCTTCTATTTGCGCGCGCACGCGTTCTGGCTCTGCGGCTGGCAGGTCAACCTTGTTGAGCACCGGCACGATCTCGTGATCAGCCTCGATGGCGTGGTAAACATTGGCAAGGGTTTGCGCCTCGACCCCTTGCGCGGCATCGACCACCAAAAGCGAACCCTCAACCGCGCGCATCGAGCGGCTGACCTCATAGGCAAAATCCACATGGCCCGGGGTATCTATCAGGTTGAGCACATAATCCTTGCCGTCTTTGGCGTGGTAATCAATGCGCACGGTTTGCGCCTTGATGGTGATACCGCGTTCGCGCTCGATATCCATCGAGTCCAGCATTTGCGCCTGCATATCCCGGTCAGCCACCGTGCCGGTGGACTGGATCAGCCGATCCGCCAGCGTGGATTTACCATGGTCAATATGGGCTACGATCGAGAAATTACGGATGTTTTTTGGGTCTGTCATAAAAAAGGGGTATGATTGGAATTTTGAACCGCGTCAAGCATCTGTCAGCGTGGAAGCGTTAGTATCTCCTCAGTCGAGGGATTCCTTTGTATTTGAGTTACTCCTCCAGCCACTCCTTCAGCACTTCATCCGTATCCGCCCCGCAAAGCGGCGGGGCTTGCCGATAGCGCACCGGGGTTTCGGAAAACTTTACCGGATTGCCAATCACTTCGATCTCTCCAACGGGGTGGTCCATTTTTACCCGCATGTCGCGTGCCGCTACTTGCGGGCTGTCGAAAACCTCTTTGAGGGTGTTTACCTCGCCGCAGGGCACGTTGTCGGCCTTCATTTCGGAGAGCAACATCTGCGTGCCAAAGCCCGACATCAGCGCTTCGAGCTTGGGTAAAAGCGCCTCGCGGTTGGTTACCCGGGCGTGGTTGCTGGCGTAATCAGGGTTTTGCGCCAGCTCTGGCGCGCCAAGTATCCGGCAAAAACGCTGAAACTGGCTGTCATTGCCTACGGCCACGATCACATGGCCATCCTTGGTGGCAAAAACCTGATAGGGCACGATATTGGGGTGCTGGTTGCCGCGCCGCTTTGGCACTTCGCCCGACATAAGGTAATTGGTGCCTTCATTTACCAGCCACGCGATCTGGCTATCAACGAGCGCCACGTCAATATACTGGCCCTTGCCGGTTTGGTCTCTGTGCCGCAATGCCGCCAGCACGGCGGTGGCGGCATACATGCCGCACATTACATCGGCAATGCCAACGCCGACCTTCATCGGGGTGCCCCCGGGCTCGCCGGTCAGGCTCATGATACCGCCATAGCCCTGCGCCATCAGGTCATAGCCCGGCAGGTGGGCATTGGGGCCGGTTTGGCCAAAGCCGGTGATGGAGCAATAGATGATGCCGGGGTTTACTTTGCGAATCTCGCCATAATCCAGCCCGTATTTTTTCAGCCCGCCGCATTTGTAGTTTTCCACGATAATATCCGCCTTTGCCGCCATGCGTTTGACAAGCGCGGCCCCCTCGGGGGTGGCGATATCTATCGCAACCGAGCGCTTGTTGCGGTTGGCGGCAAGGTAATAGGCGCTTTCGGCGCTCTGGTTACCGGCGGCATCTGTCACATAGGGTGGGCCCCATTTTCGGGTGTCGTCACCAATGCCGGGGCGCTCCACCTTTACCACATCGGCCCCGTAGTCACCCAGCAGTTGCGTGCTGGTCGGGCCAGCCAGAATCCGCGTAAGATCAAGCACCTTAAGCCCTGCCAGCGGGCCGGTTTTTTTTTGGTCAGGGGGCATCGGTTCGGTCTTTCCAAGGTGGTCAGGGGCGGTTTTTCATATGCTTTGCTGCGCAAAACAATAGCCGATCAGGCGCTGCCCGCAAGCCACAATGCGCTTGCGGCGCGTGGGAGGATGGTGAATATACGCCCATGAAAATGCGGCTACCTGTTTTGTTTATCATTATCACTGTCATGCTCGATTCTGTCGGCGTGGGGCTGATGATGCCGGTGATGCCCGATCTCATCCGCTCGATCACCGGCGGAACCGTTTCCGAAGCGGCGGTGTGGGGCGGGATTATGGCCTTTACCTATGCCGGTATGCAGTTTTTGTTTGGCCCGACGGTGGGCAACCTTTCCGACCGTTTCGGCCGACGCCCGGTGCTGCTCACCTCGCTGGTTATTATGTCGGTCAGCTACCTTATTTTTGCCCAGGCACAGGTGATTTGGCTGTTGGTTGCTGCGCGGGCCATTACCGGTATCACCGGGGCAACCTTTGCCACCGCCAATGCCTATATGGCCGATATTACCCCGCGTGAAAAACGCGCCGCCAGCTTTGGCATGGTTGGTGCCGCCTTCGGGGTTGGCTTCGTGGTCGGCCCGGCCATTGGCGGGTTGCTTGGCGAGCTCGGTGCCCGGGCACCGTTTTATGCGGCGGCGGCGGTTGCCTTCGCCAATGCCTGCTTTGGCTTTTATTTTCTGCCCGAAACGCTGGCACAAGCCAAACGCCGCCCTTTTAACGCGCGCCGCTCCAACCCGTTTTCGGCGCTGATGCGCCTGCGACTGGTGCCGGAAATCGGCAGCATGGCGCTTGTTTTGCTTCTGTTCAGCATTGCGCAAAATGTTTATCCGTCGGTCTGGCCTTACTTCACCGAGGAGCAATTCGGCTTTGGCGCCGGCATGAAAGGGCTGAGTCTTGCGATTTTTGGCCTGTTTATGGCGCTGGTGCAGGGCGGGCTGATCCGCGTTATCATTCCACGATTTGGCGAGTGGAACACAGCACGGGCGGGGCTGGTGCTCAACGCGGTTGTGCTGCTGATTACGGCGCTGATTTCAAGCCAGATCGCGCTTTTTTTGCTCATGCCGGTAATGGCGCTTGGCGTGATTGTGTCACCGGCGCTACAGGGGATGATGTCTTCAGCCACCGCCGCTGAGAATCAGGGCGAATTGCAGGGGGTGCTGGCCTCGGTACAAGGGCTTGCCATGATTTTGGCCCCCCTGATTATGACAACTTTATTTCGTGAATTTACGGCGGTTGATGCGCTTGTCTACCTTCCGGGGGCGCCGTTTATCGCGGCCTCGGTACTGTGCTTTTTGGCGCTGGGTATATTGCTTGGCAGGCGGGCCAAAACGGCTATTGCCTAGCGCGCCCAATGGCCAACGGATCGGGCGCGGCGCGTAAATGCGGCACCTGCATCAGCGCGCCGCCCTTTTACGCCGGTGCCTGCCATAAAAAAGGCCCGCGCACCGGGTGCGCGGGCCTTTTAACAAGGTGCAAGCGGCGCGCCTAGTTAGGCAATTCAGCGTCGATGCCTTCAACATAAAAGTCCATGCCCGCCAAAGTGGCATCATCGGCCACTTCGCCTTCAGCCAGCCATGGTGTGCCGTCTTGTTTGTTGATCGGGCCGGTAAACGGGTGCAGCTCGCCGGCGGCAATCGCGTCGATCGCGGCTTGGGCTTCGGCCTGCACTTCGGCGGGAATGGCATCATTGAAGGCACCAATGCCAACCATGCCTGCGCCAATACCATCCCAGGTATCGGTGCTTTCCCATGTGCCGTCCATTGCCGCGCGAACGCGCTCAATGTAGTAAGGGTCCCAATCATCGATGATCGAGGTAAGCCGTGCATTCGGGCCGAATTGCAGCATATCGGAGGCCTGACCAAAGGCATAAATGCCCTTTTCTTCGGCGATGGTCAATGCAGCCGGGCTATCGGTGTGTTGCATGATCACGTCAACACCTTGTTCGATCAGCGCATTGGCGGCATCGGCTTCCTTGCCCGGGTCAAACCATGTATAGGCCCACACGATTTTGAATTCGACATCGGGATTAACCGCTTTTGCCGCAAGGTAGGCCGCATTGATGCCGCGCACAACTTCCGGAATGGGGAAGGAGGCGATATAGCCTATTTTGTTGGTTTTGGTCATGCGCCCGGCGATCAGGCCGATAACATTGCGGCCTTCATAAAAGCGGGCCGAATAGGTGGAAACGTTATCAGCACGTTTGTAGCCGGTGGCGTGCTCGAACAAGACGTCGGGGAAGTTTTCCGCCACGTTGATGGTGGGGTCCATATAGCCAAAGGAGGTCGAGAAAATCATATCGACACCGCTGCGGGCCATTTGGCTCATAACGCGTTCGGCATCGGCGCCTTCGGGCACGCTTTCCACATAGGTGGTTTCTACCGCGTCGCCGAATTCGGCTTCGATGGCCAAGCGGCCCTGATCATGTTGGTAGGTCCAGCCAAGGTCACCCACCGGGCCCACATAGATAAACCCAACCTTAAAGGGGTCTTGATCTGCGTTTGCGCTGCCCGCGAGCGCAAAGCCCAAGGCCGCCGCCGCTGCCATTGTTTTGGTGAATTTCATTTCTATCCTCCGTTTGGATTGTTGGCCCCGACTAGTGCGACGCATGAAAAGATCGGCCCAGACAGGCCGGTGCATTGAGACTGGCCCGTTTCCGGTCAGCCGACATAATAACCAAAACAACGATCGTTACAATATAAGGTGTCATCGAAAGATACGCGCCGGAAATGGATATGCCAAGCGCTTGCAACGAGAGTTGCAAAATTGTGATGCCGCCAAACAAATAGGCTCCCAATATCACCCGCCACGGCTTCCAGGAGGCAAAAACCACTATCGCCAAGGCTATCCAGCCCACGCCGGCGGTCATGCCTTCTGTCCATTGCGGCACGCGCACAAGGCTGACATAGGCGCCGCCAAGCCCGGCGCAGGCACCGCCAAACATGATGGCGCCAAATCGAATCAGCTGCACATTATAGCCAAGCGAGTGCGCGGCATCGTGGTTTTCGCCACAGGCGCGCAGCACGAGGCCAGCGCGGGTGCGGTTGAGAAAATACCAAACCGCCACCACCAGCGCGACGGAAAAGTAAATCACCGGATCATGCGAAAAAAGCAGTTTGCCGACAATTGGCAGATCGCTCAGCCCGTCAACTTCCAGCCGTGCCATCCGGGGTGGTTTGATACCGTTATAGCTGCTGCCCATCAGCGAGGCCAGGCCGAGCCCGAACAGCGTCAGCGCCAGCCCGGTAGCCACATGATTGGAGAGCAGGTATTGGGTGAGAAAGGCAAACAGCATCGAGACCACCGCACCACCGACGGCCGCGCCCACCAGCCCCAGTATCGGGCTGCCGGTGGTGGTGGCCACAATAAAGCCGGTAACCGCACCGATAATCATCATGCCTTCGACACCAAGGTTGAGCACACCCGATTTTTCGACCACGAGTTCGCCAAGCGCGGCCAGCAGTATCGGGGTGGCGGCTCCAATAAGCAGCACGATCATCGCGACAGGGCTGAGGGATGAGAAATCCATTACACGGCCCTCCGCACGCGCTTGACGCGATAATTGATGAGAATTTCAAAACCAAGCAGGAAAAACAGCATCATGCCCTGAAACACTGTCACCGCCGCGGCGGGCAGCCTCAGGGCAAACTGGGCGTTTTCACCGCCTATATAAGTGCCAGCCAGCACCACCCCTGCCAGCAATATACCCACCGGGTTCAGCCGGCCGAGAAAGGCGACAATAATCGCGGTAAAGCCATAGCCAACGGGGAAATCGATGGTCAGCTTACCCGCCGCACCGGTGAGCTCAAACAGCCCCGCCAGCCCTGCCGCCGCGCCGGAAACCCCAAGGCACACCGCAATGATGACCGACGGGTTTACCCCGGCAAAACGTGCCGCGCGCGGGCTATCGCCGGTCAGCTTTATCTGGAAGCCAAGCGCGTGTTTTTGCAGCAAAAAGAAAGCCCCCGCAAGCAGGATCAGCATAACCACGCCGCCCGCATCTATCCCGAGGGCGGGGAAGACATCGGGCAGGGATGTGGCGTCATTGCGGCCAAGATTTCGGCTTTCGGGAAAGCCGCGGCCATCGGGCGCGCGCAGCAAGCCCTGCACCATTTGTGCCAAAAAATTCTCGGCCACATAAACCAGCATCAGCGAAACCAGAATTTCGTTGGCGTTGAACCTGATCTTGAGCACCGCCGGGATCATGGCCCAAAGTGCGCCACCAAGCGCGGCGGCAGCCGTCATCAAGGGTAATATCCACCAGCCTTCCATACCCCAAAGCGCCAGCCCGACCCCGCCACCGGCAATGGCCCCGACAATAAACTGCCCTTCGGCGCCGATATTCCAAACTCCGGCGCGAAAACCTATCGAAAGCCCCATTGCGATCAGAATGAGCGGCGAAGCCTTCACAAAGAGCTGGGAAAGATTGTAGCTGTCGACAAACGGGTCGATAAACAAAAGATATATGGCACGAAACGGGTCAATGCCGAGCAGGGCAAAAAGAACGCCACCAACCGCCATGGTGGCCAGCACCGCCATCACCGGTGTCAGATAAAGCATCGCCTTCGAAGGCTGCTGTCGTTGTTCAAGCCTCAGCATGGTGGGTGCCCTCCAGATCGCCGCCCATCATCAGGCCGATCTCCTCAATGCTCAGCCCCTCTGAGGGCTGCGGCTGGCTGAGCCGCCCTTCGGAAAGCACCGAAAACGTGTCGGAAAGCTCCATCAGCTCGTCAAGGTCTTGTGAAATGACAACCACCGCGGCACCACTGGCGGCCAGTTGCCGCAATGCCTGCCGGATAGAGGCGGCGGCAGAAGCATCCACCCCCCATGTTGGCTGGTTGACCACCAGCACCTCGGGGCTTTGCAGCACCTCGCGCCCGATCACAAATTTTTGCAGATTACCCCCCGAAAGCGCCTTTGCCGCCACATGAATGCCGGGTGTGCGCACATCGAACCTCTCGACAATCTCGCGGGCAAAACGATTGATCCTGCGGGATTTCATCACCCCGCCCGGGGCCAGTTGCTTGCGGATGCGCCCGGTTAAAAACGCGTTCTGGCTCAGGGTCATCATCGGGGCGGCGGCATGGCCGAGCCGCTCCTCCGGTGCGGTAAGAAGGCCGTTTTCGCGGCGCTCATTGGGCCCCAATTGGCCAATCGGCGCGCCATCGAGCACGATCATACCGGCGGCCACGCGCGCTTCGCCGGAAAGCGAGGCCAATATTTCGTCCTGCCCGTTACCGGCCACACCGCCAATGCCCAAAATCTCGCCCTTGCGCAGGCTGAAACTCACATCTTTCAGGCTGATGCCAAAAGCATC
>Ga0316205_10004391_pt1 | contig 12395 bp, 12 predicted proteins | sample 3monthpyrite_MG_FD_204941 | JGI IMG/M metagenome (GOLD analysis project Ga0316205, IMG submission 204941) | Microbial mat bacterial communities from mineral coupon in-situ incubated in ocean water Damariscotta River, Maine, United States -... | ecosystem: Environmental > Aquatic > Marine >... | reverse complement strand
AATTTCAAATTCAAAATTGATTTATGTGGAAAATGATGAAACTGCTCTTGAGATGATTAATGAATATGGCCCAGAGCATCTAATAATTTGTTTGAAAAATGAAGCATTTTGCATTGATGGTATTATAAATGCCGGCTCAGTATTCATTGGTAATTATACACCAGAAAGTGCCGGAGATTATGCCTCTGGAACTAACCATACCTTACCAACTAATGGGTATTCAAAAGCCTATTCTGGCGTTAACCTAGATAGCTTTACAAAGAGTATTACATTTCAAAAAATAACAAAAGAAGGTCTATTAAATATAGGAAATGTCATAGAACTAATGGCAGAAGCAGAAGGTCTGCAAGCACATAAAAATGCTGTATCTATTAGGTTAAAGGATATTAATCCTGCGAAAACAGAAATCATATAATTTTTATTTATAGTAAAATGACAAATACTAAATTTAATATAAATAGGCTAATAAGGACTAATATAAGGACATTGCAGCCCTACTCATCAGCCAGAGGTGAGTATAAGTATGCAATTGAGAATATGATATTTTTAGATGCCAATGAAAATCCATTTGAAAACGGTGTTAATCGATATCCCGACCCACAGCAAACTAATCTTAAAGCTGTATTGGCAGCGTTAAAAAAAGTTTCAAAAAAGAACATATTACTAGGTAATGGCAGCGATGAAATATTAGACTTAATCTTTAGGGCCTTTTGTGAGCCAAATCTGGATAATATTATCACGTTGCCTCCAACTTATGGTATGTACGAGGTTTTGGCTAATACTAATGCTATTCATGTTATTAAAATTCCGTTGTCTGAATCGTTTCAACCAAAAGTTGAAAATATATTGAATAAATGTAACAAAAACAGCAAGTTACTGCTTATGTGTTCACCAAATAATCCAACAGCTAACAGTTTTGACAAAGCCAAAATTGAAAACCTGATTAATAATTTTGAAGGCATTGTAGTAATTGATGAAGCTTATATTGATTTTTCTGAAGAAGAAAGTTGGTTGATCAGGTTAGATGAGTTTCCCAACTTAATAGTCACTCAAACTTTGTCTAAAGCCTATGGAATGGCAGGCATTAGATTAGGAACATGTTATGCATCTGAAGAAATTATTACTGTTTTGAATAAGATTAAGCCGCCATACAATGTTAATGCGTTAACTCAAAAAAGAGCAATTGAACAATTATCAAATAAGAATAAAATTAAAAATGAAGTCCAAGAGTTGATATCACAACGAGAATTACTTAGAACAGCATTGAGCGAAATTGATTTCATTACAACTATTTACCCGTCTGATGCCAATTTCTTATTATTAAAAGTTGATGATGCTAACATGCGATATGGACAATTAATAAAAAAAGGAGTAGTAATCCGAAATAGAACAACTCAACCATTATGTACTAATTGTATAAGAATTACAATTGGGACAAAAGAAGAAAATCAAAAGTTAGTAACCATTTTAAAAACACTTAAATGAAGCGCGTATTATTTATAGATCGAGACGGGACACTTATAAAGGAGCCTGTAGATGAACAAGTAGATGTATTCGAGAAACTGATTTTCTATCCAAAAGTTTTTCAATATTTGAGTAAAATTTGCAAAGAATTAGATTTTGAAATCGTAATGGTAACCAATCAAGATGGATTAGGTACGGATGCAAATCCTGAAGCTACTTTTTGGCCAATTCATAATTTTGTAATTCAATCCTTTGAAAATGAAGGTATTGTTTTTGAAGCACAAATCATTGATAAAACATTTGCGCAAGACAATACCAATACACGTAAACCAAATACAGGATTGTTGACTAAATATTTTTCTAACGAATACGATTTAGAAAATTCGTTTGTTATTGGTGACCGATTAACTGATGTTGAGTTAGCAAAAAATCTAGGTAGTATGGGCATCTTTATAAATGATAATACAAACTTAGGCACAGATGAAATAACCGTAAAACGTGAAGAGCTAGATGATTGTATTGCTTTAGAAAGTAACAATTGGGAAGTAATTTATAAGTTTTTAAAAGCAAATGAGCGAACAGGACGAATCACTAGAAACACTAACGAAACAAAAATTGATATTGAAATCAATTTAGATGGCACAGGGAAAAGTGATATTGATACTGGAATTGCATTTTTTGACCATATGCTGGACCAAATAGCACGTCATGGTCAATTAGATTTAAACTTAAAAGTGGACGGTGATTTAGAAGTTGATGAGCACCATACCATAGAAGATACCGCGATTGCATTAGGTGAATTGTTTAATGATGTATTGGGCAATAAATTAGGTATAGAACGCTATGGTTTTTGCTTACCTATGGACGATTGTTTAGCACAAGTAGCTATTGATTTTGGTGGTCGTAATTGGTTGGTGTGGGAGGCTGATTTTAAACGAGAAATGATTGGTAAAATGCCAACAGAAATGTTTTTGCACTTTTTTAAATCGTTTACAGATGGCGCGAAATGCAATTTGAATATTAAGGCAGAGGGCAACAACGAGCACCATAAAATCGAGGCTATTTTTAAAGCCTTTGCCAAAGCAATTAAAATGGCTGTAAAACGTGATGTCGAAAAGATGATATTGCCATCAACTAAAGGAATGTTATAATGAAATTGGTAATTATAGATTACGGCGCAGGGAATATTAAAAGCATACAATTTGCTTTTAATAGATTGGGTTATGAAGCCATTTTATCAAATAATCCAGATACAATTTCGAACGCTGATAAGGTGATTTTTCCTGGAGTAGGACAGGCTAGTAGCGCTATGAGTAAGCTTAAAGAAACTGGTTTGGACAAAATTATTCCAAATTTAAAGCAGCCTGTTTTAGGTATTTGTTTGGGCATGCAGTTATTGTGTAAATATTCAGAAGAAGGAGATACTGATGGTTTAGGTGTGTTTGATGTGAAAATAAAACGATTTTCAACTGATGTAAAAGTTCCACAAGTGGGTTGGAACACCATTAGCAACTTAAAATCGAAGCTTTTTAAAGGAATTAATGATAATGAGTATATGTATTTGGTACATAGTTATTATGCTGAGCAATGCAAAGAAGCCATTGCAACTACCAATTACGAAACAACTTATGCCTCAGCATTACACTATAAAAATTTTTATGGAGTGCAATTTCACCCGGAAAAGAGTAGTATAGCAGGAGAACAAATATTGAAGAACTTTATTGAATTATAGGCATGAGAATAATACCAGCAATAGATATTATAGAAGGCAAATGTGTACGTTTAACCAAGGGCGATTATAATACAAAGAAAGTTTATAATGAAAACCCTTTAGAAATTGCTAAACAATTTGAAGCTTCAGGTATCGAATATTTACACGTTGTAGATTTAGATGGTGCAAAAGCGAATCATATAGTAAATTATAAAGTACTAGAGCAAATTGCATCTAATACTAATTTAAAAATTGATTTCGGTGGCGGACTAAAAACCAATGAAGATTTACATGTAGCTTTTGAATCTGGAGCCAATCAGATTACAGGCGGCAGTATAGCTGTAAAACATCCAGCCGTTTTTGAATCTTGGATTGCAGAATATGGATCAGACCAAATTATTTTAGGAGCCGATTGCGATAATGAAAACATAGCCATCAACGGTTGGCAGGAGGAAAGTGATTTAAAAGTGATTCCGTTTATTCAAGATTATCAATCTAAAGGCATACAATACGTAATTTGTACAGATATTGCCAAAGATGGTATGCTTGAGGGACCATCATTCGAATTGTATAAGAGTATATTAAATGAATGTAATGTCATAACGACAGCGCAATGTGGCCAGAAATTTCAGCTATTAAAACTAATAGCATCAGGAGGAATTTCAACTTTTGATGAACTACCAAAACTAGAAGAATTAGGCTGTGAAGGTGTTATAATTGGCAAGGCTATTTATGAGAATAGAATCAGTTTAAAGCAATTAGAAAATTATATAATCAATAAATAGTGTCATTGAGAGGAGTGAAACGACGTGGCAATCTCTCGACAGAAAAGATTGCTTCAAACTTGCAGTTTTGAAATGACTCAAACAATAATATGCTAGCAAAACGAATTATACCATGTTTGGATATTAAAAACGGGCGCACCGTTAAAGGGGTGAATTTCGTGAACCTCATAGATGCAGGCGACCCTGTTGAATTGGCCAAGCAATATGCTTTGGCGGGCGCGGATGAGCTTGTGTTTTTGGATATTTCAGCAACCTTGGAAAACCGTAAAACTACCTATGATATGGTGCTGCATGTTGCTGAACAAGTAAATATCCCGTTTACGGTTGGCGGCGGAATTTCAACTATTGCAGATGTTGATGCTTTGTTAAAGTGCGGTGCAGACAAGGTTTCTATAAACTCTTCTGCAATAAAACGGCCAGAACTGATTAATGAGCTGTCAAACAAATTTGGTAGTCAATGCCTTGTTGTTGCTATTGATGCAAAACAAATTGATGGTAAATGGATTGTGCATTTGGCTGGAGGAACAATTCCGACAAGGCTTAATTTATTTGATTGGGCAAAAGAAGTAGCACAGCGAGGTGCAGGAGAAATACTATTCACATCTATGAATAACGATGGTACAAAAAATGGTTTTGCCAATAAAGCACTGTCAAAACTATCTAAAACATTGAACATCCCAATCATTGCCTCAGGAGGTGCAGGGACAATCCAACATTTTGTAGATACTTTCAATGATGGTAAAGCAGATGCTGCATTGGCAGCAAGCGTTTTTCATTTTGGGGAAATTGCAATTTCTGATTTAAAAAAAGAATTAAAACATAATAAAATAGAAGTACGATTGTAATCGTCATTACGAGAAATGGAATGACGAAGTAATCTTTTTAAATTAAAAATTAACAGATTGCCACACCACACGAAAAGTGTGATTCGCAATAACAACAAGAAGTATATGAATATAAAATATAACAGCCAAGGACTCATTCCAGCAATAATACAAGATGCTGAAACCAAAACAGTATTAATGTTAGGCTATTTAAACGAAGAAGCCATTGAACAAACTATGGCAACAAAAAAAGTAACGTTCTTTAGCAGAAGTAAACAGCGTTTATGGACCAAAGGTGAAGATAGTAGTAACTTTTTAAATCTTGTCGATATTAAAAATGATTGTGATAATGACACCCTATTAATTAAAGTAAGTCCTGAAGGACCAACGTGTCATAAAGGTACAGATACGTGCTGGGAAGAGAAAAATGATTTTGGCTTTGGATTTTTATCCCATCTTGAAAATATAATTCAAGATAGAAAAAATAATGCAAGCGGAGATTCCTCTTATGTTGCCTCACTATTTAAAGAAGGAATTAATAAAATTGCACAGAAAGTAGGAGAGGAGGCTGTGGAAGTTATTATTGAAGCTAAAGACAATGATGCAGATTTATTCTTGAATGAAAGTGCAGATTTACTATTTCACTACTTAATTTTATTACAGGCAAAAGGTTATAAATTGGATGATGTTGTGACCATTCTAAAATCAAGGCACTAAATTTTGAAGTACTTAATAAATTAGCGTTCTTGTGGCTATGTTCAACAAACGCTATTATTACCTATTCAAGTTTCAATATTTGGGGTATCGCTTTCATGGTTGGCAAAAACAACCTAAATTGAAAACGGTTCAGTTAATGATTGAAAGAACTTTAAAGTACGTTCTTAAAGACCAATCCTTCAGAGTACTTGCTGCTGGGCGTACAGATGCCATGGTGTCTGCACAAGAAGCCGCTTTCGAATTATTTTTAGATGACAAACCACTTGACGAATTAGAAACGTTTTTGGCATTATTCAATCATAATTTACCTCAAGATATACGGGCCTTATCAATTAAAGAAGTCGATTCTGATTTTAATATTATACATAATTCTAAAATTAAGGAATATCAATATCTATTTGCGCAAGGGGATAAGTTCCACCCGTTCTGTGCACCAATTATGACTACAATTTTAGAACCTTTAAATATTGAAATTATGATGCTTGGCGCAAAATTGTTTGAAGGGCAGCATAATTTTAAAACCTACTGCTATAAACCTACTGAGAAAGGAGTTTATGATAGGGAAATTGTGCTTTGTAAATTGATTGAGAATACAGAGATTACAGCGAGTTTCTTTCCTAAGCAAACTTATGTATTATGTGTTAAAGGAAAAGGTTTTGGGCGCAATCAAATCAGGTTAATGATGGGGGCACTTATTAAATTGGGGCGTGGTGAAATTTCGTTAGATTATCTTCGACAGACACTAAAACCAGAAAGTACGGAGGTTATGGAATATATTGCTCCTGCTTCTGGGCTAATACTTAATAAAATTGAATTTGATTAGTGCATTCAATTTCGTAATTTTCAATAAAATAATTTGGTATGACTACAGCAATTCCTAAAAGCGCTTTAGCTTTTTTTAAAAAACTGCATAAAAACAATAATCGCGAATGGTTTACTAAGAATAAACCTGAATTTAAAGCTATTGAAGCTGAAGTTAAAAGTGTTTACAACGAAATCAATGAGAGATTGAACACCTACGATGAAATCGATAAAATGAAAATTTTCAGAGTCTATCGTGATGTTCGGTTTTCAAAAGACAAAACACCGTATAAAACTCATTTTGGAGGAAGTTTTCACCGTAAAAAGCCAGAATTAAGAGGTGGCTATTATTTACACATTGCTCCAAATAACGAGAGTTTTATAGCTACTGGTTTTTGGGAGCCTCAAAAGGATGATTTATTAAGAATACGCAAAGAGTTTGAAATGGATGCAGACGAGATGCGCAAGATTATGAATAACAAAAAATTTAAAGAAGTTTGGGGAGATATTGTTGGTGATGAAGTAAAAACAGCTCCAAAAGGCTTCAATAAAGAAGATAAGAATATCGATCTGATTAAAAAGAAACAATTTATTTTTACCAAGAAATTTACAGATAAAGAAATTCTAGAGCCAGACTTTTTGAATAGAGTGGATGACGCATTTAAAACAATTAGACCATATTTTGATTATATGAGCGATGTGCTCACTACCAATTTGAATGGTGAATCGTTGCTCTAAACTGCTGCAGCTAGTGTTTTGGATTCTGAAATAACTTGGACGTTATCTAGCAAACGTTCTTTTACAATATTCATCATACGCTTGTTTAACGCCGATGAATTCTGAATATAGAGTTTATATTCCTCTACTGTGAAGAGGCCAATAACCATGCCTTTTAGGCTATTTCTAAATTTCATATCCTTATGGATAGTATTGCTTATATAGTCAATACGCTTTTCTATAGAAAGATCGTAGAATACGTTTTTATGCTTGACTATATAATTGCGAAAGACCTCAATAAACAAATCATTTTGGAGTTTAATTATTGGCCTAAGCACTAAATTCTGAAAGCGCTCTTCAGTACTCATTCCATCATTTATTGTAGTGGTCATAAAATCTGGGCGAATACGCTTTAAGTCAAGGTTTCTGTTCATGGTAGTAAGATTTGTATTTAAATTTAGAAATTTAGATAGCTTAAAATCTTATCAGCTGCAATTATTGTTAACCGCGTTATTAACAATAAAAAAAGCCAGTCAATCTCGAAAGGTGTTAAGAGGACTGGCTTTCATAAATATAATTTATGACTTATTCGTTTATAAACTCGTCAAAAGTTTTGATAACCAAGTCTTTAACTTTAACTTTAACTTTCTTTTTGAGTTTTGCAAAATCAACTTTGGCAGTATTGAATCTATCTTCAATAACACTCAAATTTTCCAATTCGGCATTTGAAGGTTTATCATAGCCATTTGCAATTTTACTATACAAGTCTGCCATTTTTTCTCTTAACTGGGGTTCTGCAGAACTTACATAATTGTCACCCGTAGTTACAACTAAAGTTTCTTTTAGTTCATTTAATGCCATTTTTGTCTTTTTATGATCAGTAGATTCTAAAATGGCATCCAATTCATATACAATGTATGCTAAGTCTTGAGTCATATTGAACATTTTCATGGTAGCATTATGTTTTTCTTTCCTATCATTTTCAGATAAGCCAGCATTTTTATCATAAATCACTTCAAAAGTGTGCTCAAAAGTTTCTTTGCCTTTTTTAATAACGGCTTTATATTGACCAGCAGTTACTCTTGGTGCTGTAAAACCACCAGAACTAAATGTTTTACCGTTTGCTACTTTAGGGGGTTTAGTTCTGAAGTTCCAATTGACAATATTGATACCCTTCGATTTCCCTGGACCCAAGGTTGTAATTTTATTGCCATCCAAGTCTTGGATTTCTAAAGTCATTTTTCCAAATGTATGACGTTTTGGTAATAAATATTTGATTTGAGCAGACCTAGGTGCGTTCGCACCAACAAACTGTGTTTCTACTCCAAAAGATCCCGCAAAACCACTTTGGTCACGCATGACTGAAGGTTTAGAATCAAAGAAATGTAGTTTTTTAGATAATACTTCAGAATTAATACTTCGAAGCGGGGAAATGTCATCGATTATTATAACACCACGACCATGAGTCCCCATTACAAGGTCATTGGTGCACTTTTGTAAATCTATAAAATGCACGGCTACAGATGGCATGTTCTTAGTAAATTTACTCCAGTTTTGACCGCCATCAATAGTAATGTATAAACCAAATTCGGTACCTAAGAATAATAAATTCGGGTTTTCGTAATCTTCTTGAATATTTCGGGCAAAGCCCACAACATCATTACTAATAATGTTTGTCCAAGTTTTTCCATAATCAGTTGTTTTATAAGCATAAGGATTCATATCTCCGGTTGTGTGTCCTTCAAAAACTGCATAAGCAGTGGCTTTATCATGTACACTTGCTTCAATATGATAGTTCCAAGTATTGGCAGGTAATCCAGAAATATTAGTAATAGTATTAGTCCAAGTTTTTCCACCATTAGTCGTTACTTGTACATTACCATCGTCGGTTCCTACCCAAATCACATTTTGATCTAAAGGAGATTCTGCAATCGTAAAAATAGTAGTGTGATTCTCTGCGCCTGAATTATCCATTGATAATCCCCCAGAATCTTCTTGTTGTTGTTTTGACGAGTCGTTTGTTGTTAAATCTGGAGAAATAATTGTCCAAGTATTTCCCATATCTTCAGATTTATGAAGAAACTGACTACCCATATAAAAACGGTCAGGTTGGTGCTCACTAACTGCCATTGGTGCATTCCAATTAAATCGCAATTTTGGATATCCTTTTTGTGGTAGTGGCTGAATGGTTTTTACGAGTTGATTATCTACATCATATCTCCAAACATTTGCAGCACCTTGCATTTCAGAATAGATAATATTTTTTGTTGGGTGTTTTAACACTCTAAAGCCATCACCACCACCAATAGAATTCCAACCTCTTGCTCTCACACCTCCAACTGCAGAAGATGGACCATACCAAGATCCGTTATCCTGCAATCCGCCATATACATTATACGGTTCAGCATCATCAACACTAATATGGTAAAACTGTGATAATGGCAGATTTTCAACAATTTCCATCGTCGTTCCACCATTCCAAGAGCGATAAACACCACCATCTGTACCCACATACATACGATCGGAATCATTAATATCAAAAATAATATCATGAATATCACTATGCATTCTTCCTAAGCCTTTAAAAGTTTTTCCACCATCTCGAGAAATAGAACCACTAAGCCCAGCTTTGACAACAACGTCTGGGTTTCTTGGGTCAACTACAATACGAGAAAAATAGAAAGGACGTACAGTAATTCCAAAATCATTATTAAGTTGCTCCCAGTTATTTCCTGCATCATTACTTCTATATAATCCTTTTTTAGAGGCTTCTTCTGCTTCAATAACAGTATATAAAATATTAGAATCAGACGGTGCTACAGCAATGCCAAGACGGCCTAATTTCCCTTCTGGGAAGCCATTATGTATTTTATTCCAAGTTGCTCCGGCATCAGTAGATTTGTACAACGCGCTTTTATCTCCTCCAGATTCAAAAGACCAACCTGTACGTCTAAACTCCCACATAGAAGCATAGAGCGTATTAGGGTCGTTAGGGTCCATTACAAAATCTGCACATCCTGTTCTTTGATCTACATATAAAATTTTTGTCCATGTAGCTCCTGCATCACTAGATTTATATACACCGCGTTCATCACTATCTGACCATAATGCTCCTAAAACGGCAACATAAACTTCATCTGAATTGTTAGGGTTAACAGCTATATTTGCGATATGCTCAGATTTATCAAACCCTAATTTGTTCCATGTGGTTCCTCCATCTTTAGATTTATATAAGCCATCTCCAACTGAGATACTATTTCGTGTCCACGTTTCACCTGTACCAACATAAATTACATTGTCGGGATTGTTTGGATCTACAGCAACGGCACCAATAGATTGACAGTAATCGTCAAAGATTGGGTTAAATGTCGTTCCTGCATCATTAGATTTCCATACACCACCACCAGCAGTTCCTACATAAATAATACGCGGATTTGTTGGGTGAGCTTCCATGTCGTTAATTCTTCCACTCATAAGTGCTGGACCAATATGTCGGGCTCTCATGTCTCCAAAAAAGTCACCAGCTTTAACAGCTTTCTTAGAAGTTTGTGCATAAGCATGATTAGGAAGCATTACCATACACAATAAAATTGCGAATACTATTTTTTTCATTTTTCTGAATGGTTTTTATTGGTAAAAAAAATCCCCAACATGAAACGTTGAGGATTATTTAGGATTTGATTAGTTTTTTTTATCGTCTGCATTTGTTGCAGTATCTTCTGGAAACTTAAATGCAGCGTCATCAACTGTTGGATTAAGTTCTATAGAAGAAAGAGTAATAGGTTGTCCGGGTTGCCCTTTAACACCTTGTGTCATTGAAAACGGAAAATATAGTCCATCAACTTCTTGGTAATCGCTTAAAGTAACTTCTGAAGTCATTCCTTTACCTTGACCAGATTTAATTTCACTTTGTATAGCAATAGGAACAAAATTCTCTGTGTCAAAAAAGTAGAAACTTACATCGGCTTCTTCTTTACCATCAACTATAAGTGGCTCCTTTGTTAATTTAATTTTAAAAGTATTAGTACCTTGAATTTCTTCATTGCCTAATAACTCAACAGTATATCCTTTTGTCTTATAATCAATAAATGCATCAGGGAAATCATTATTATTTAGTTTCATGTTTGCTGTAGTCTCTGCATCATTTTTCTCTGCCTTTTGAGTCATGAAATTATGTCCCCATAAGGTTTCTCCATCAAAAACACCTTGTTTAATTTCTTTACCTTGAAAGTTAATAACGGTCATTTGTTTGCCATCTTTTAATTGATAAATCTCTAATGGTATCTCCATACCGCCTTGATTTAACTTTGCAGACATCTTTAATCCTTCAATTTTCTTTAAGTTTTCAAGACCTCCAATATTCTCAAAATAGTTGGTTAAAATTTCATCGGCAGTTTGGGCATTAAGCTGTGTTGTTAAACTAACTACTAATGCTACTAATACTAATTTTAAGTTTCTCATAATTATAATATGTGTAATGTTTATAGTTTGACAAGCAATCTATGAAAATGTTACAAAATAAACGGTTCTTTTTTGAACAAACATGATTGCAAGAAGGTGTGTTAGAATTCTTAGTTCTTTTTTACTGGCGAGTCCGCTGGCATTTTAAAAATGGCATCATCAACTTCGGTATTAAAAGATATGCCTTTATATGTCATTGTTAAGCCTACTTGACCATTAAACTTATCAATTTGAGAAAAAGCAATATATAATCCATCTACTTCCTGATAGTCGCTAAAAAGCGATTGGGCGGTTGCGCCTTTGGCTTGCCCAGATTTGATAATAGATTCCATAGCAATTGGCACATTATTTTCTGTGTCAAAATAATAGATATCAATGTTTTCTTCTTCCTTGCCATCAACTAATACTGGAGTTTTTATTAGCTTAATTTTATAGCACTCAGTTCCTTCAAATGCTTCTGTCCCTACCAATTCTGCGGTATAACCTTTAGCTTTATAATTATAAAAAGCACTCGGAACGTTATCCTTGGCGTCATTTTTATAATTTATTGAACTCTCTGTATCAGATGCTTCGGGCTGTTGAGTTTGAAAATTCATAGTCCAGGATGTTTCTCCGTCAAAAGCCTCAATAATAAAAGAAGCGCCTTGTATATTCACATCAATATGGGTACGACCGTCTTTCATAAAAGTAGCCACAAATGGATAATCGACACCTTGTTGACGACCTATTCCTGTTACAGTCATAGAATTAATTTTACCCCAGGCATCTTGACCACCAATATTTTCAATATAAGTCTCAATGATTTCTTCGGCATTTTGAGCGTTGCTAGTTGACGTGAAGCATAAAGTAACTCCTAGAATAATAATTTTTAATGCATTCATAATATCTTAGTTTTTTGATTGATAATTGTTTGAC
>Ga0316205_10004390_pt1 | contig 12398 bp, 11 predicted proteins | sample 3monthpyrite_MG_FD_204941 | JGI IMG/M metagenome (GOLD analysis project Ga0316205, IMG submission 204941) | Microbial mat bacterial communities from mineral coupon in-situ incubated in ocean water Damariscotta River, Maine, United States -... | ecosystem: Environmental > Aquatic > Marine >... | reverse complement strand
AAGCTGGCGAGATTGATGGCGTGACCGGTGCCAGCGCCTTCTGGAAAATCAAGCTGCCGCTGATACTGCCGTCGATCGGGATTATCTCGATCCTGACATTTGTCGGCAATTTCAATGCCTTTGATCTGATTTACACCGCGCAAGGGGCGCTGGCCGGCCCGGACTATTCGACCGATATTCTCGGCACCTTTATGTATCGCACCTTCTTTGGTTTCCAGCTGCAATTGGGCGATCCGCATATGGGCTCGGCCATCGCGACCGGCATGTTCGGGATCATTCTCATCGGGGTCTGCCTTTATCTGTTCGGCATCCAGACCCGTATGCGCCGCTATCAGTTCTGAGGAGGGCGAAATATGAATAAAGCACGCAGAAACCCGTTCAACGTTTTCGCCTCCCATGCCATTTTGTTGACCTATACCCTGATCGCGCTCTTCCCGGTTTTCGTGATTCTGATCAACAGCTTCAAAACCCGCAGGGCGATTTTTAGTGATCCTCTGGGCCTGCCCAATGCAGAAAATTTCAGCCTGATCGGTTATCAGACCGTGATGAAACAAGGGGATTTCTTCCTCTATTTCCAAAACTCGATGATTGTCACGGTTGCCTCGCTGTTTTTCGTGTTGCTTTTCGGCGCGATGGCCGCCTTTGCGCTGGCCGAATACCGCTTCAAAGGCAACACCCTGATGGGGCTGTATCTGGCGCTGGGCATTATGATCCCGATCCGGATCGGCACGGTGGCGATTCTTGATCTGATGGTCTCGACCGGGCTGGTCAACACCCTTTGGGCACTGATCCTTGTCTATACGGCGCAAGGGCTGCCGCTGGCGGTGTTCATCCTGTCCGAATTCATGCGTCAGGTCTCGGACGATTTGAAAAACGCGGGCAGGATTGACGGGCTCAGCGAATACACGATCTTTTTCCGGCTGGTGCTGCCGCTGGTGCGCCCGGCCATGGCCACGGTGGCGGTGTTCAACATGATCCCGATCTGGAACGACCTGTGGTTCCCGCTTATCCTTGCCCCGGCGGAGGAAGTGAAAACCCTGACACTTGGCTCACAGGTTTTCATCGGCCAGTTTGTGACTGACTGGAACGCGGTTCTGTCGGCCTTGTCGATGGCGATTCTGCCGGTCGGCATCCTTTACATCATCTTCTCGCGGCAGCTGATCCGCGGCATCACATCAGGAGCCGTCAAATGACCCGTGTTCTCGTCGCTGGCCTTGGCAATATGGGGTTAAGCCATGCGCTTGCCCATCACCACCACCCGGCGGCCGAAATTGTCGGGCTGGTCAACCGCTCGGGCGGCACAGCCCAGCCCGAACTACAGAACTATCCGGTATTCACCGATTATTACGCCGCGCTCAAGGCAACCAAGCCCGCGCTTGTGGTGATCGCCACCTATTCCGATAGCCATGCCGATTACGCGGTGGCCGCGATGGAGGCGGGTGCGCATGTGTTTGTGGAAAAACCGCTGGCCACCACTGTGGCCGATGCTGAGCGTGTGGTGGCCAAAGCCATTAAAACCGGACGCAAACTGGTTGTCGGTTATATTCTGCGCCACCACCCTTCATGGGTGCGCCTCGTTCAGGAAGCCCGCGCATTGGGTGGCCCTTATGTGTTTCGCCTCAATTTGAACCAGCAAAGCAGCGGCCACGCGTGGGAGGTCCACAAGGCGCTGATGCAAACCACCAGCCCGATTGTTGATTGCGGGGTGCATTACGTTGACGTGATGTGCCAGATCACCGACGCCCGCCCGGTGCGTGTGCATGGCATGGGGGTGCGGTTATCCGATGAAATCGCCCCTGATATGTATAACTATGGCCAGTTTCAGGTGGTGTTTGATGACAATTCGGTGGGCTGGTATGAGGCTGGCTGGGGGCCGATGATGTCGGAAACCGCGTTTTTCGTAAAAGACATCGTGACACCAAATGGTGCGGTGTCGATCACCGAGGCCGGCAAAAAGGGCTCAAGTGACATCGACAGCCATACCAGCGTTGGTGCAATTCTGGTTCACACCCCCGGTGGCGACCGCCAAATCGAATTACCCGGCGAGCCCGGCCATCAGGAATTGTGCAGCGCTGAACAGGCCTATGTATTGCGCGCCATAACCGAGGATATTGACCTTACCCGACATATGAATGACGCCGTGCAGAGCCTGGCGATCTGCCTTGCGGCAGACGAAAGCATTCGCACCGGCAAAGCCATTGACCTGCAAGGAGCCAGAAAATGACCGCCCTACACCTAAAAAACGTGTGCAAATCATTCGGCCGGGTCGAGGTTCTGAAAAACATTGATCTGACAGTTGACGAAGGTGAATTTGTGGTTTTCGTGGGTCCGTCCGGCTGTGGCAAATCTACGTTGTTGCGGGTTATCGCCGGGCTTGAAGACGCCACCTCGGGCACTGTCGAAATCGACGGGCAGATGGTGAATCAAACCCCGCCGGCCAAACGGGGCATTGCCATGGTGTTTCAAAGCTACGCGCTTTATCCGCACCTCACGGTCAGGGGTAATATGGCGCTGGCGTTGAAACAGGCAAAACAACCCAAAGCGGAAATCGAGGCGCGCATTTCCAAAGCCGCAGACATGCTGTCATTGACGGATTACCTTGACCGGCGACCCTCCGAACTTTCGGGAGGGCAGCGCCAGCGCGTTGCCATCGGGCGCGCTATTGTCCGCCAGCCCAAGCTGTTTTTGTTTGATGAACCGCTGTCCAATCTTGATGCCGCCCTGCGGATGAACACACGAATTGAAATCGCCAGTTTGCACCGGTCACTGGCGGCCAGCATGGTTTATGTCACCCACGACCAGACCGAAGCAATGACGCTGGCCTCGAAAATTGTGGTGCTGCGCGATGGTATGGTTGAACAGGTTGGCAGCCCGATGGAGCTTTATAACAACCCGGCAAACCAGTTTGTGGCCGGGTTTCTCGGGGCACCCTCGATGAATTTCTTTCCGGCGGCCCTTGTCGGTGGGCAGCCCGCGCACACGCTCGGCATTCGCCCCGAACACCTACGCATCGCGCCAAACGGGCGCCTGACAGCGCAGGTGGTGCATGTCGAAAAGCTGGGCGGGGATACGAATGTTTTGGTGGATATACAGGGCGGGCACAAACTAACCCTCCGGTTGTTTGGCCAGCATCCTATCGAGACCGGCGAGGCCATTTCGCTGGATTTTAACAGCGCGGATTCCTTTTTATTCGATCCTGACGGGCAGCGGATATAGAGGCGACCTCAAACCCGCGCCGGCCACAGTGTAACCACTCTTTGTTTCTGGACTTTTGCAGCCTTTGGTAACCAATCTCCCGTCCCCGCCTTACTTTTTTCCTGATAATCTGTGAGCCCATGCTTTCTGATTACAGGAAGCATATTCACAATGGAGCATTCACCGGAGCTACGGGCTGAGTTAGGGCAGAGGTCCGAGTTATTTTCGCATGCGAAACCGCGGAGAAGAAATTTTTGGACAAACTGTCAGTTAACGCCATCAGTTATGGAGTGCCCCTAGCTCTGGACTCGTTAGATCCAGTATACGACAATGGACGCAATTTGCATTGCGGCCATTGTCGCCGGGAACACCCCTTTTTTTTTAAAAGGCTGGAGGCGGTGCGATGTGCTTTCAGATGTGTTGGGTTTATCTGCAATTTTTCGGGCACATCAATAGATGATAACGCCCTGAATATATTGTCGAAAACACCCATCCTGCTCCAGCGAATGAAGCGTTTATAAAGGGTCTTGTGTGGGCCGTATCCGGCGGGCGCGTCTCGCCACTGAAGCCCGCGCTTCAGCACATGAATGATGCCACTGAGGACACGACGATCATCAACCCGTGGCACCCCGTGCGACAAAGGAAAAAATGGTTCGATCCGCGCCAGTTGATCTTCGTTAAGCCAAAAATGATCCGGCATGTTGCCCTCCTCGTTTGGAGGGCATTGATTCAGAACTTTCTCAACTGTGAAAGGAGATTAATAGGTCATCGGCCCAGCGTTCTTGCGGGTATTTGAGTTGAAGTGAATGTCGTGCCAAAGGTATTGGGTAAAGCGTGTTTGCGCCCACACATCGTTTATTTAAAAAAGTCGGCAGCCGCAATTTGGCATATCTGCGCCGAAGTATTTTTCTCGTTCTTGATAGGCATCAAGTCGGCAAAAACCGGGAGATGCTACGCGATCTGCTATGGAAAACATTCATTCAACATCCGGCATTTCCGGTTCTTCAAAGCGGCGTCCAGGCTGGCAACTGCCAATGCCTTTATTTGTGATTCAACCCTTGCTCAGGCGCATCATAAACCGGATTGCAGCCGACAATCCTGATATGTTCGGCAGGCTGGGTCCGCATTATGCCGCGCAATTCGTTATTGATCCGGTCAACCTGCCGTTTGTGTTGGTTCTGCACCCCGACCCTGATAACCTAATGCTGATCGCCCGGCGCAGAAACAATATCCCGCCACATGACGCCAAAATCTCCGGCAGTTTTCTTGATCTGCTGATGTTGGTTGATGGTGATCTTGATGGTGATGCTTTGTTTTTTGCGCGAGACCTGACCGTTACCGGCAATACCGAGGCAGTTGTGTGTTTGCGAAACGCGCTGGATGATATTGACGACAGTATCGCGGAAAATATTGCGGATATGTTTGGTGCGCCCGGCCGCGCCGCCCTTGGGGCGCTCAGGCGCGCCAATCAGCGCAGCACTTCACAACCAGGAAACCACTCATGAACCGACCGGAACTGGTATGCCCCGCCGGCACCCCGTCGGCGATGCGCACCGCCGTTGATGCGGGTGCTGATGCGGTTTATTGCGGCTTTCAAAACGCGACCAACGCGCGCAACTTTCCAGGGCTTAATTTTACGGTGCCGGAACTGGAAAAATCTGTCGCCCATGCCCATGCCGGCAATACCAAGGTTTTGCTGGCCGTTAACACCTTTCCGCCCGCTGGAAAGCTCAATCTCTGGAAAGAAGCGGTGGACACCGGCGCGCGGCTCGGGGTTGATGCTTTTATCGTTGCCGATATTGGCGTGGCTGACTATATCACCAAAAACCACCCTGATATCAGGCTGCATCTCTCCGTGCAGGCCGCCGCTTCCACGCCGGAAGCCATCAAATTTTACTGTCGGGAATTCAATGTTAAACGCGTGGTTTTACCCCGTATTATGACAATCCCCGAGATCAAAAACATGGCTGATGAAATCCCTTGCGAGATCGAGACCTTTATTTTTGGCAATCATGGGTTGATGGTCGAGGGGCGCTGTAGCCTGACCAACTATATCACCGGCCTGTCGACCAACATGGACGGGGTTTGCTCGCCCGCCGCGCAGGTGCAGTATATCAAGGACGACATTGGCAACCTTTCCACCAAGCTGGGCGATTTCACCATTGATTGCTTTTCCTGCACCGAGAATGCGGGCTATCCGACCATTTGCAAGGGCAGGTATCTAACCCCCGCCCATGACGGTGCCTATTACGCCTTTGAGGAACCGATCAGCCTTAACCTGTCTGCCCTGCTGCCTGACCTGATGGCGGCTGGGGTAACCGCCTTAAAAATTGAAGGCAGGCAGCGCTCCCGCGCCTATGTGAAATCGGTGGTTACCGCCTTTCGCAAGGCGGTAGACAGCATCATGGCCGGGCAGGACCCGCAGATTTCAGACCTGCTGGCGCTGACCGAGGGGCAAAAAGAAACCCAAGGCGCGTTCAAAAGCAAAACATGGCGGTAACGATGAAAACCCGGCTCACAATAGCCCCGATCCTGTTCCATTGGAGCGCCGAGCGGAAGCTCGATTTTTATGCCAGAATTGCCGATGAAGCCCCGGTAGATGTGGTTTACCTTGGCGAAGTCATCTGCTCAAAACGCACCCCGTTTTTCGAGAAGCATTACGACGAGGTCGCCGAGCGCTTAACCCGTGGCGGTAAAACGGTGGTGTTTTCAACACTGGCCGAGGTCATGCTAAAGCGTGAGCGCAACATGATCGCCGGCTTTTGTGAGCTTGAAGACTATGAGCTGGAAATCAACGACAGCTCGGCGCTCTGGCATCTGGATGGCAAAAAATACCGCGTTGGCTCGCTGATGAATGTGTATAACGAAGATACCATGGCCTATCTGGTGGGCAAGGGTGCCACGCATTTCAGCCTGCCTGCCGAGTTGCCGCGTGCCTCTGTCGCGCTGCTTGCAGCCGCAGCCGAAAGGCTGGGTGTCACAACCGAGGTGCAGGTGTTTGGGCGGGTTTCACTGGCGCTTTCGGCGCGTTGCTACCACGCCCGCGCCCATGGCCGGATAAAGGATAACTGTCAGTTTGTGTGTGAAGAAGATATGGACGGGATGCCGCTTAACACGCTGGACAAGGAAGAATTTCTGACCGTCAACGGCATCCAGACGCTTTCACACAGCTATCTGAACCTGCTGGATGGTCTGGACGATATGAAAGCAATGGGTGTCAGCCACTTTCGGCTGGTGCCGCATACTCAAGATATGGTGGCCGTGGCCAATATCTTCCGTGACGCGCTTGATAATACCGTTTCAGCCAAGGAATCCGGTGAAAAATTGGCGGCACTGGGTATGCCCGCACCGTTTTCCAACGGGTTTTGGCACGGGCAACCCGGGCACCTTTGGGTGGCGTAAGTTTGGCCGCCTATATTATGGCCGGCAAGGCCACGGGGCCGATATTGGCCCGGGTGAGGAACCGCGCGGCTGCCTCAACTTCATCGCCCGGCATCGGGGGCCAAGCGGCGGCTTCGCCGCGCACACCGTGGGTGCGAAAGGCGTTTAGGCGAAGGCGCACCGGCCCATCCAGCGATCGGGCAAAGGCTTTGAGGCATTCGAGCTCTGCGGCGCCGTCGGTCTGACCCGGGATCATCAGATAGCGCAATTCATAAAGCTTTCCGGCCTTGTGCAGAATTTTGGCACTGGCGAGGCTGCGGGCATTGCTTCGCCCGGTTAGCCGAAGGTGCAGGCTTGGGTCAAAGGCTTTTATATCCAGCATCACCCCGTCTGTAACATCGAGCACCGACGCCCAGCCTTTTGGCCCGAGATGGCCGTTTGTATCAATAAAACGGGTCAGGTGTTGGAGCGCAGCGTCACGCCCGATTGCGGCAAACAGCACCCTGATGAACGGTAGCTGCAGTGTCGCCTCGCCGCCCGACACCGTGATGCCAGACAGAAAAGCCGCGTTTTCGCGGAGCAATGCAAGAATGCTTTCCACGCTATAGGTCTGCACCATCGGGTTGGCATTGATCGGGCAGGCCTCAAGGCAGGCATCACAAACGGTGCAGGCACCGGGGTCAAACCTGATTTTGCCGTTGACCATTGAAAGTGCCGTTGTCGGGCAGGCCGGAAGGCACTCACCGCAATCATTGCATAGCCCGATGGTGTGCGGGTTTTGGCAGGCCATGCAATTATAATTGCACCCCTGAAAAAACAAAACCATCCGGTTGCCCGGCCCGTCAACGCAAGACCATGTCAGGATTTTACTGATCTGCGCCTGCAAGGAGCTCATTGGCCACCACCCTTGGTTTACGTTGCAAAATGGCTGTGCGGTCTGCCGCTTCGGCCCCAAGCGCTGTGGTATTGGTGCGCGATCCACTTGCTGCGTTGAATTTCTCAACATCGGACAACCGGATCATATAGCCGGTGACCCGCACCAGATCATTGCCGCCGACATTGGCGGTGAACTCGCGGAATCCGTTGGCAAAAGCGCCTTTGCACAGGTCCAGCACCGCCTCGGGGTTATTCTTGACGGTTTCATCCAGCGTGAGAATTTCACTGATACCGGAGGGGTAATACTGATGATGCGGGGCCAGTGCCCGAATATGCGTTACCGGGTCCGGCTCGGTGCCGTAAGGAATGCGCACACCGGGGGTGTAGCCTGTATCGGTCGATAACCCGGCCTGCGCATGCAGCATCGCGCGCCCTTGCCAGACATTTTCCAACGGGCGGGCTGTGACCAACTCTTGAAGCCGCGCCGAAATTTGCTGACCCAAGGTGTTGGCCTTCGGATCAACCCCGTAGCGCCCCTTTGCACCGGCTTTATCTTGCAGCGCATTCACCGCCTCCGCCATGGCAAAAACGCCGAACATGGCCGTAAAGCGGGTTTTATCGAGCCAGCCTTCGCTGACCAGAAAGCTCTCGAAAAAGCCGGAGTCATTGAACAGATAATTAACGCGTGCCTGCGTCAGGCGAAAGTTCATCTCCACATAATAGGGCAGTTTATCGGTCAGAAAATCCTCAACCCCATCGGCGCGCGCCGCCACTTCTGCCAGATTAACCCGCGTGAGCGTCGAGGCGCCGCCGTGAATTGGCAGAGCGTTGTAGCAACTCACGATCCCGTAGCCGCGACCCTCAAAAACCTTTTGGTGCAGGGGGTGGTTGGCGATATGGGGCTTGGAACATGTGGTGATATTCTTTGTGGCCATCCGCAATATGTCGTCGCTGCTTATCATCGGATCATAGCGGAAGGTCAGGTTCGGCGCGATTTGCTGAAGCTCGGCATCCACCCGCAAAATCATCCGGGCAACGCGGTTATCTGTCGGGCCGATATTGGCGTGCATGAAGGCATCGGGCAAAACCCGGTCCAGATAGCGCCAAAACAGCTTGAGTTGCTGATAAAGCGCTTCGTCCGAAACGCCGTCGCAATAGGGCAATAACAGATCATCGAGCTGGCCAATGTAAACCGGCATACCGGTGACAGACGGCACATGATGATAGGCGATCATCAGCGTATGAATGGCCTCGTCCAGCGTTTGCGGCACCGGCAATTCCAGCCATGCGCTGCCGTTTTTCAGCACCACGCTGTAATCCGGCAATACATAGCGCGGCTTATAGGGCGCGTGGCCCTCAAACATATCGCAAATCACCCGTGCATCCAGCGCGGCCTGCGTTTCTTCGTCCAGCATCGGGTAATCCAGCGCGTTCTCGGCCTCAACCGATAGCGCACAGGCCTTTTGCGCCGGGCTTAGCGTTGGGTCTTTGACCAAACGGCGAATGGTCTGGTTTTCAAGGGGCATCATCGGCATTCTCTCTACATAGCGGCGAATTGCGGGTATTCGCTTGGATGATACTCGCAATCATCCCCCCTAAAAATACATGACAATCGCAATAAACTGGATAATACTCGCACGAATGAGAGAATTGCCCATTTCAGAGGTGTTTTTTAACAGCGCCGACCCGTCCACCTCCCCGTGGCCGTACCTCGTATCTGCCGGTGGCCGCACCTGTGTTTCGGCGAAAGACGGCATGGTCAACCGCAGCTATCACGAACATACCCTTATTCTGAGCCTTGCCGGGCAGGGCAGTATCAAGGTCAGCAACCGCATTTTTGCAGCCAAACCAGGCTCGATTGCCTGGCTTGATACCTCGAAAAAATACGCCCATGGCGCGATGCGCGGCGCGCAATGGGCCTATGTCTGGGTCGGGTTTTCCGGCTATGGGCTAGACAGGCTTCATGCGCAAATCGGCCTGTCGGAGCATCCCGTGATTGAGGAAATGGCCAATTTGAGGCCCTGTTTTGAGGAAATTGTGCAGGTTTTGGCCGAGCAGCAGCCAACCACTGATGCCATTATGAGCGCCCGGATCGGGCAAATTGCCGCCGCGCTTTATGGCAAGCGGCACGGCGCATTTGTTGAAGGCGGCGCGGACCCGGTTTCAAAAGTAATGCGGCAGCTGCGCAAAAACATTGCCCGCAACTGGGATATTGCCGCCATGGCAAGCATCGCCGGGCTAAGCCCGTCGCAATTGTTCCGGGTTTTTTCGGAGGCCAGCGAGGCCACGCCAATGCAATGGCTGCGACAGGAAAGGATGCATCTGGCCCGGCATTTGCTAACAGCCACCAGCGATAGTATTGCGCGTATCGCATTGCGATGCGGCTACCCGGACCCCTATCACTTCAGCCGCGATTTCAAACGTCTGAATGGATGCGCCCCACGTGTGTTTCGCGCCAACGCCGGTATATAAAATCCCGCTACCGTTAGGCTGTGTGTTTCGGCACCCGGTTTTTCGAGGCATGAAACTGTGGATCGCAGATTTTCATTGCGGATGCGCGCGCTGAGGCCATCGCGTGGCTTATTTCAATGTGTGCATGCCAAAACCGGGAATGCGCATTAGTTGACAGGGTTGGCGTAATATCATTGGGCTTGGTTCATCATCCACATATTTCGAGAAAAACGATGTTTTGAACTTTTGCTCAGGCCACTTTTCTTTCCCTTGCTTTGGCGGGTAGCAGCGCTGCCCAGCAAATGCAGGCACCGGATACGATGATCGTTCTTGATGTTTCGAATTCGATGTGGGGGCAAATTGACGGCGTGCCGAAATACGAAATTGCGCGAGATGGTGCAGGGGCTGAGCACCGATTTCAATTACGGCCTTATCGCCTATGGCCATCGCCGAAAAAGTGATTGTTCCGATATTGAACTACTATTACCGATTGGCCCGCTTGACCCGGACGCTTTTTCCGCGGCGGTAAATGGATTGATGCCCAGAGGCCGCACACCGCTGACCGACGCTGTGCACACCGCCGCCGAAGTGATGAACTACCAAGATCGTTCCGCCCGGATTATTCTGGTGTCAGATGGCCTCGAAAGCTGTAACGCCGACCCGTTTGCGCTCGCCGGTGAACTTGAAGCCGCGGGGCTTGATTTCACCACCCATGCTATTGGCTTTGATGTTGCCAGCATTGCCGACCAAAGCCAATTGAGCTGCCTGGCTGACAATACCGGCGGGCTTTATCTCACAGCGGATTCAACCGAAGAACTGACGCTGGCGCTTCAGGCAGTAGCCGCCCCCGTGGCCGCGCCTGCCTTTGCCCTCGTCGCTGTTGATCAATCGGGGAACCCGATCAACAATGCCTCGATTATGTGGTCGATCGAAAACCTGTCGGATGAATCCTACATGCTGAGCGGTGAAACCGGCGCATCCGTTACCGTCGGGTATCAAGCCGATAATTATCGCGCCTATGCCCCCCTTGGCAAACGCGAGGGCGACTTGGTATTCTTTTTTGACGGCAAAGGAAACGCCGTTTTTGAGGTCATCCTGCCGCCGGATGTAAGCCTTGACGCCCCCGGGGAAGTAGATGCCGGCAGCAGTTTTGACCTTATTTGGCAAGGCCCGGGGCGGGCAGCCACATAGACGTGAGCTGGACCGCACCGGATAATCAGAACGATTATATCAATATCGTGCCCGTTGGATCTAAAAAAAATGCACGGGGTAACTATAGATATGCACGCGATGGCTCGCCACTTGAACACCAAACCATTGATCGGGCTGGCGCATATGAATTGCGATATATTTCGGCGGTTTCTGGCGATATTTTGGCTACGCGACCGATTACACTCACAGCGCCAGTTGTCTCGCTGCAAGCCCCGGCGGAAGCCGTGGCCGATGCCGGCACCTCGATCAACCACGCCTACATCCGCAACGGTGATCCGGCCGACCTGCTCACCGCCGCCGCACCCGGGGACTATGAAATCCGCTATGTGTCTGGGCAATCTCGCGCCACATGGGCGTCAAATCCATTAAGTGTGGTCGCTGAATAAGGTGGCCTGACCGCGAGAATCGCGGAAAATGATTGAAGCGCTTGTTCAGCGCTTCAATTTACGGGCGCTCACCCTTGATCATACCAGATGGGTATTGAAAAACGCGATCGTCCGATCCCATGCGAGTTCAGCCATGGCCGCATCATAACGCGGGGTCGTGTCGTTATGAAAGCCATGGTTGACACCTTCATAAATATGCGCCGTATATGCCTTTTCGTTGGCTTTCAGAGCGGCTTCATAGGCAGGCCAGCCTTCATTGATCCGCGTGTCCAGTTCGGCATATTGGAGCAGTAAAGGTGCCTGAATTCGCGGCACATCTTCTACTGCTGGTTGCCGTCCGTAAAAGGGAACCGATGCTGCCAGTTCGGGATATGCAACCGCCAAAGCATTACACACCCCGCCGCCATAGCAAAACCCGACAGCCCCCACCTTGCCGGTGCCCCCGGCGCTGATGTGAAGGTATTCAAAACCGGCAAAGAAATCGTTCATCAGCTTTGTGGTGTCAATTTTTCTCTGCATTTCGCGCCCGGCATCGTCATTGCCTGGGTAGCCGCCAAGCGAAGTTAGCCCATCCGGTGCCAGCGCGATAAAGCCGGCCTTGGCGACGCGCCGCGCGACATCTTCTATATAGGGGTTCAACCCGCGATTTTCATGAACAACCAAAACAGCCGGAAGTTTACCAGCACTTCCAGCCGGTTTAACCAGATAGCCCTTCACGGTGCCATGCCCGTTGGGTGATGGGTAGGTTAGGTAGCTTGCCTCGATTTCCGGGTCATCTAGTGCCACCTGCTGCGCCAGCGCATATTGCGGGCTGAGCGTTTGCAAAAGCGCCAGCGCCGTAACGCCACCTACGGCGAACTTGGCCGCACGGTCAAGAAACTCGCGCTTGCTGATCTT
>Ga0316205_10004388_pt1 | contig 12407 bp, 11 predicted proteins | sample 3monthpyrite_MG_FD_204941 | JGI IMG/M metagenome (GOLD analysis project Ga0316205, IMG submission 204941) | Microbial mat bacterial communities from mineral coupon in-situ incubated in ocean water Damariscotta River, Maine, United States -... | ecosystem: Environmental > Aquatic > Marine >... | reverse complement strand
TTGGCCGGGTTCAACCCCCATTTCGGGTCAAAGACATCCTTGACCTGCATCTGCATTTCCAGATCCTGGGGCGTGAACTGATCGAACATCAGGTCGCGTTTCTCGATGCCCACGCCATGTTCACCGGTCAGACAGCCGCCGACCGCGACGCAGGCGCGCAGGATCTCGGCCCCGAGCGCCTCGGCGCGTTCCAGATCGCCCGGCGCATTGGCATCGAACAGGATCAGCGGGTGCATATTGCCGTCGCCCGCGTGAAAGACATTGGCCACCTTCAGCCCGTGTTCGCGCGACAGATCGCCGATGGTTTTCAGCGTCTGCGGCAGGGCCGAAACCGGCACCGTGCCATCGAGGCAGAGGTAATCGTTGATCTGCCCCATCGCGCCAAAGGCTGATTTGCGCCCCTTCCAGATGGCGGCGCTTTCATCGCTCGATTGGCTCACGCGCAGTTCGACCGGGTCCAGCGCATTGGCGATGGCGGTGATCTTGTCCAACTGATCGGCAATCTCGGCCTCGGACCCTTCCACCTCGACGATGAGCAGCGCTTCGCAGAGCGGATAGCCCGCCCTGGCGAAGTTTTCGACCACCTCGATGCAGGGCCGGTCCATATATTCGATGGCCACCGGCAGGACGCCCGATTTGATGATGTTGGCCACGCACTGCCCCGCCACTTCGGCGTCGTCATAGCCAATGAGAACAGGGCGCGCGCCTTCGGGTTTGGGCAGGATGCGCAGGGTGGCCTCGGTCACGACCGCAAGCTGGCCCTCGGATCCGCAGATGATGCCCAGAAGGTCGAGCCCCGCCGCGTCCATTTGCGGGCCGCCAAGCTCGACGATCTCGCCATCGGGCATCACCATGCGCACCCCGAGCAGGTTATTGGTGGTGACGCCATATTTCAGGCAATGCGCGCCTCCCGAATTCATCGCGATATTGCCCGCGATGGCGCAGGCCAGTTGGCTGGACGGGTCGGGCGCGTAGAAAAACCCGTCACCATCGACATGGCCTGAGACCGACAGGTTGGTGACCCCGGTCTGCACCCGGATGAACCGGTTGTCATAATCCACCTCCAGCACGTCGCGCAGCCGCGCGGTGCCCAGGATGACACTATCGGCCGTGGGCAGCGCGCCACCGGCCAGCGAGGTGCCCGCCCCGCGTGGCACGACCGGCACGCCCATCTTGTGGCAGACCTTCATCACGGCGGCGACGCCTGCGGTGCTGCGCGGCAGCACGGCGGCCAGCGGCGGGCAGCGATAGGCCACCAACGCGTCGCATTCATAGGCCCGTGTTTCCATCGGGTCGGAAATCACGTCATCCTTGCCAATCGCGGCCTCCAATGCGGCGACGATCTGTGCCTTGCGGCTCAGGATGGCCTCGTCGGGTTCGGGCATGGCGATTGTGGACATGGGCGGCCTCCTTCAGGGGCGGCGCATGGGGATGATTCCCCCGCAAACGGCGCCCCTTTTGCCGAAACTACCCCATATTGGTAATAAAATCTAACCAAAAATGCCGCGACTGGTCCTGACCCCGTCACACCCCAAGGTAGCGGTCGGTGATCGCGGGGGTCAGCGCATCGAACCTGTCTGTCCAGACCGAAGCACCCTTTTCCAATATCACCCCGCGATCCGCCACGCGGGCCAGTTCCGACAGGGATTTATCGACCACCAGAATGGCAAGCCCGGTCTCGCGCTTGAGCCGGGCGATGGCGGTCCAAATCTCCTGACGCACAACAGGGGCCAGCCCTTCGGTCGCCTCATCCAGGATCAAAAGGCGCGGGTTCGTCATCAGGGCGCGGCCAATGGCCAGCATCTGCTGTTCCCCCCCTGAGAGCGAGGCCGCGATCTGCCCCTGCCGTTCGCCGAGCCGGGGAAAAAGCGCGGTCACGGTGGCCAGATCCCAATGCCCCTTGCGGGCCGCCGCGATCAGGTTTTCCTGAACCGTCAGGGGACCGAAACAGCGCCGTCCCTCGGGCACCAGCCCCAGACCCATGCGGGCGGCTTGGTGGGGCGGAACGCGGGCCATGTCGCGGCCATCCAGCCGCAAGCTGCCCGCGCGATAGGGCAGCAACCGGCAGATCACCTTGACGGTGGTGGTTTTGCCCATGCCGTTGCGCCCCATCAGGGCCAGAACCTCACCCGCCGCAAGCGTCAGGCTGACATCGAAAAGCGCCTGCGAGGGGCCGTAATATGCGCTGATCCGGTCCAGTTCCAGAAGGCTCATGGCGTGGCCTCCTCGCCCAGATAGGCGCGGCGCACTTCCGGGTTTTGGCGGATTTCGGCGGGCGTGCCGGTGGCGATGATGCGGCCATAGACCAGCACCGAGATTCGATCCGCCAGAGCAAAGACCGCATCCATGTCATGTTCAACCAGCAGGATCGGCGCGCGGTGGCGCAGCCGGTCCAGAAATCCGGTCATCCGGGCCGAGCCTTCCAGCCCGAGCCCCGCCATCGGCTCATCCATCAGGAACGCCCTGGGGGCAAGCGTGAGGGCCACGGCAACCTCCAACTGGCGGCGCTGGCCATGGCTGAGATCGGCGGTGCGGGCTGCCGCGAGATCGGACAGCCCGACCTCGGCCAGCGCATCGCGGGCAACGCCAAGCAACGCGCGATCCCGCATCACCGGCGCAAAGAACCGAAACGCGCGCCCTGTGGCCCCAAGCGCCCCGAGAACGGCGTTTTGCAGCACGGTATTCTCCATCGCCAGCGCCGAAATCTGAAAGGTGCGGCCAAGTCCCGCCCGCGCCCGCGCGGCCATATCCATTCCGGTGATGTCCTGACCCAACAGGTGAACCCGGCCGGCATCGGGGGCAATCGCGCCGGTGATTGCCTGGATCAGCGTCGATTTCCCGGCACCGTTCGGGCCGATCAGGGCGTGGATTTCACCCGGCCGCAGATCGAGGCTGACATCTTCATTGGCAACCAATGCACCGTAGGACTTCGATATGCTTTCTACGCGCAGAACCGGCTCAGTCATGCGCCACCTCACGCCCTGCGATCAGCCCGATCAGGCCACCCCGCGCAAAGAGCACGATCCCAAGCAGGATCGCACCCAGATAGATATGCCAATAATCCGACACCCCATCCAGCCAGTATTCCATGGCGATAAACGTGGCTGCCCCCAGAACCGGGCCGAAAAGCCGCCCGACGCCGCCGATAATGACAAAGACCATGATCTCGCCCGAGGTCTGCCAGCTGAACATCGTCGGGCTGACAAAGCGGTTGAGATCGGCAAAGAGCGCCCCCGACAGGCCGGTGATCGCGCCCGAAACCGTAAAGGCCACCAGATGAAGATGGCGGGGCCGGATGCCCACGGCGGTGACACGGGTGGGGTTCTGGCGGGCGCTTGCAAGCGCCAGTCCGAAGGCCGAGTTTTGGATGCGCGCCACCAGCCAGAGCGCGGCCAGCAGCAGCGTGAATGCGATGGCGTAGAACTGGATCGGGTCCAGCGTGTTGAGGCCGGGAAATCCGTTGCGGATATAGATCGACAACCCATCCTCGCCGCCATAGGCGGGCCAACTGATCATGAAGAAATACAGCATCTGCCCGAAGGCCAGCGTGATCATGATGAAATAGACGCCCGATGTGCGCAGGCTGAGCGCGCCGATCAGAACCGCGGCAAGGGCCGAGGCCAGGATCGCCACCAGCCAGATCACCGGCATCGATTTGGTGCCTTCGATCAGGAACGGCACCTCGATCAGCGGCAGGTAATTCTGCGCGTGAAAGGCCAGCACCCCCATGGCATAGCCGCCGATCCCGAAAAACGCGGCATGGCCCAGGCTGACCAGCCCGCCAAGGCCGAGCGCCACGTTCAGGCCGACACCGGCCAGCGCCAGAATGGCCGCGCGGGTCGTGAGCGTGATGATAAAGGGCTCATCGGCTACCCAGGCCCAAAGCGGCACGGCGATAAATCCCAGCAGGATGGCGGCGTTCAACAGATTTTCGCGCCGCATCAGGTGGTGCCTCCGAAGAGGCCAGAGGGCCGAAAGATCAAGACGCCCGCCATCAGGACATAAATCGCCATCGAAGCCAGCGATGCCCCCACAGTCGTGGCCGATGAGGCGTCCATGATCAGCCCGAAGGCCTGCGGCAGCAAAACCCGGCCAAGCGTATCGGTGAGCCCGACCAGAAGCGCCCCGATCAGGGCCCCTTTGATCGACCCGATGCCACCGATGACGATGACCACGAAGGCCAGGATCAGCACCGGCTCGCCCATGCCGACCTCGACCGATTGAATGGCTCCAATGAGCGCCCCGGCCAGCCCCGCCAGCGCCGCGCCAAGCGCGAAGACGGCGGTGTAGAGCCGCGAGATATTGATGCCCAATGCGGCAATCATTTCGCGGTCAACCTCGCCGGCGCGGATCTGGATGCCGATGCGGGTGCGCGCGATAAACCAGAAAAGCCCGCCCGCAATCGCCAGCCCCATGGCGATGATGAAGAGGCGATAGATGGGATATTGGATGCCGCCGGGCAGGGTGACGGGCCCCGACAGCAGATCGGGCGTATCGAGATACAAAGGAAATGACCCGAACAGGAACCGGGTGCCCTCCGAAAAGATCAGGATCAGCGCGAAAGTGGCCAAGACCTGATCGAGATGGTCGCGGGCATAGAGCCTGCGGATGATCAGCGTCTCGACCAAAACGCCCGCGATGGCCGCGGCAGAAAGACTCGCCATCAGCGCCAGCACATAAGATCCGGTTGCCGCCGCCGTGCCCGCCGCCGCGAAGGCCCCGATCATGAAAAGCGAGCCATGCGCCAGATTGATCACCCCCATGACGCCGAAAATCAGCGTCAGGCCCGCAGCCATCAAAAACAGCATCACGCCGAATTGCAGCCCGTTCAGGATCTGCTCGATCAAAAGAATGGCGGTCATGTCGGCGCGGCGGGCCTTTGGTCCGGGGTTAAGGAAATCTGCGCTCGCGACCCTGCTGTGTTCGGGGCGCAAGATCAACCGGCCAGCAGAAAAAACCGTCGCGCCGCGCTGGCGCGGGAGGTGCCCCGAGAACTCCGTGGTTGGCACCGGGGCGAAAGCTCGGCTAAGGGAAAGGGATGCCGACACCAACCAAAGATCGCCGCCCGATGCCCCTAGTGCCCAAAGCCGCACCGTGAGTGGCGCGGTATTCTTCATGGTGCTGGCCGCGGCCTGCCTGCATGCGTTCTGGAATGCGCTGGTCAAGGGCGGCGCGGACAAGGCGGCGGCAATGACCGCCGTGGTGATCGGGCAGGGCCTGTCGGGGCTGGTGTTGCTGCCTTTCGTGCCCTTTCCCGATCTCGCATCGCTGCCCTACCTGGCGGGCGGGGTGGCGCTGCATTTCGGGTATCAGGCGTTTTTGATCATGGCCTACCGGATCGGCGACCTGAGCCAGGTTTACCCCATCGCGCGCGGATCCTCACCGTTGATTGTGGCTGCGGTTTCGATCCTTATTCTGGGCGAAAGATTTGCGCCGCCGCAACTGGTCGGTATTGCGCTCATTGCCCTTGGCATCGGCTCGATCGCGCTGGTGCGGCGCTCGGACGGCGTGTTTCAGGGCAAGGCGGCGGTGCTGGCGCTGATCACCGGGGCCTTTATCGCGTCTTATTCCATCGTCGATGGGCTTGGCGCACGGGTGGCGGGCACGGCGCTTGGGTTCTATGCTTGGCATTCGCTGATCAACGCGGGCGTTTTTGCCGGTGTGATCGGGGTGGCACGGCCGCGTCTCTTGCCTGCGGCGCTGGCCCTGCGGCGGTCGCTCTTCATTGGCGGCGGAGCGTCGTTCGTGGCCTATGCGCTGGTGATGTATGCCTTTACGCAGGCCCCCATCGCGCTGGTCACGGCGTTGCGCGAGACCAGCATCATCTTTGCGCTGTTCATCGGGGTGGGGCTCTTTCGGGAGCCTTTGAACCTGGCCAAGGTCGCGGCCACCATGATGACGCTGAGCGGTGCGGCGCTGTTGCGGATCTATCGCGGCTGATCAGTTGCGGCGGGAGCCTCCAGGCGAAATCGTTCCAGCAGATGAAAGCGCCCGTCGGCGGCCTGTCCCATGAGCGCCAGATCGTCGATGCGGTAGGGCCGTGGCAGGATCGGCGCAAAATGCGCTGACAGGCTTTCGGCCACTGCGGCCTGCGCGGCGTGTGGCACCGGGGCTGTCAATGTCAGGTGAAACCGAAACTGGTCCAGAACATAAGGATAACCATAACAGCCAAGCAGCGCCGCCTGGCGGGGCGTCAGGCGTGGGGTTTGCCGCTTTTCCAGTTCGGATGCGGTCAGCGGCGCGCGAAGCGGGTTCAGTCCGGTCACAATTTGCGCGGCAAGTTCGTTGAGCGGCGCGTGGGGCAACGCCGGAACGAAAGCCAGAAACCGGCCAAGGGCGGTCAATTTCAGTTCGGGAATGCTGACCGGCGCGGCCTGTGCCGCCAGACCCGCGACCGCGGCGCGCAGCGACGCCGGGCTTTGCCCCTCTGCCAAGCGAAAAGGCGGCCTCAGCGTGCCGTGAAACCCGTATTTCTGTGGGCGTGCCGTGAGGTCGGTGGCGGGCATTGGCAGGCCGGGCAAGTCCGGTTGCGTGCGCGCCGCCCCTGCCACGCAGTCCCAGCCCAACCAGGCGGCCCCGGCCTCGTAAAACCGGCCCTCAGGCACCGCGAAAACGGTGTATCGTTGCCAGTCCTGCATTTGGCTCCCGCCCGACGTCATCCGGGGCACTGGATGCCAGAGGTCGGGCGGTTTGCCAATGCGTTCAGCGCAACGACTGCAGAACCCGGCGCGTGGCGGCAACCAAGGGTGCGTGCACATCGCCCATGATCTCCAGCCTGTCGAACTGATCGGGATCGGCCGCCAACGCATCGCGCAACGCGGCCCCGAAAGCCATGCGAAGCTCGGTTCCGATATTGAATTTGCAGATATTGGAGTGGCGCGACAGGCGTTGCCGCTGCATCTCGGGCACGCCCGACCCGCCATGGATGACCAGCGGCACCGATGTCACCGCCTCAATGGCCCGGATGCGCGCCTCGTCCAGCCCGCCGGCGCGGTCCTGTTGCAGATGCAGATTGCCGACCGAAATCGCCATCGCGTCGATGCCGGTTTCCGCGGCAAAACGGGCAGCCTCAGCGGGGTCGGTCCCGGCCGAGGCGGGACCATCGGCATAGCCCACATACCCGATCTCGCCCTCGCAGGAGGCCCCCGCCGCATGGGCCATGTTCACAATCTCGGCCGTGGCCGCGATGTTGTCTTCCAGCGGCAGGCGCGAGCCATCGAACATGACCGAGGTAAAGCCGCATTCCAGCGCCTCGCGGCATTCATCGGCGTGAAACCCGTGATCGAGATGCGCCACCACCGGAACCGTCGCCGTTTCCGCCAGGTGCCGAAACATCGCGCCCAGAACCGGCAGAGGCCGCTCTGCCCGGCACGATGGCCCGGCCTGCAAAATGACAGCGCAACCTTCGGCCTCGGCGGCGGCCACATAGGCGCGCATATCCTCCCAGCCATGCGTCACCAGCCCGGCCACCGCGTAGCCCTCTGACAGCGCCGGGCGCAGGACATCCGCTAAGGTCGCAAGCGTCATTTGAACTTCGCGATCATATCCTTGATGCCGGGAATGGTCTCGATCTGATAGGCGTGGGTTGGCTGAAAATACTGCACCAGCGAGCGCTGCGTCAGACCGCCCAGAATGGTGAAATAATACATCTCATAGCCGGGCAACACGGCGCAGGGGTGATAGCCTTTGTCGATGCAGATCGTTGACCCATTGACGATGTGATAGGCGTCGCCCGGCTCGTTATCGACCCGTTGCAGCATTTGCAGCCCGGAGCCGTGATCGGGCTTGAAGCGGAAATTATAGGTCTCGTCATGGCGGGTCTCGTCGGGCAGGCGGTTGGTGTCATGCTTGTGGCTGGGAAAGCCCGACCAGCCACCCTGACCGACGGTGAAAAGCTCGCTCACCAGCAGGCGGCCAACCTTGTTGTGCTGTTTCTGGCCCAGGATATGCTTGATCTTGCGATGCGTCTTGGTGTGGTCCGAACCGTATTGCACCAGGTCGATATCGGGCGCGCGCACGTCAAAGGGCTCCAGCACCTTGTCGTATCGCGCGCCCGCGATGAAGGTCTCGGTTTCTTCCGAGACGCAAGTTATGCGCACCTTGGCTCCGACCGGCACATAGACGCCTTCGGGATCGCCATCCCAGACATCCTCGCCCCGGTGACCCAGATCGGTAAACGCGACACCCTCGACCTCCAGATCGACCGATCCGGTGGCAGGCACAACGCAGGTTTCATAGCCGGGCACCTGATATTCGAACACCTGGCCCTGCCGCAGCTTGACGATGTTGAAATAGTTCAGCGGCACCATCGGGTCGTCGATATCGACGATGGGACGGTTCCGGTTATCGAAGGGAGGGATATGCATGGCCTGCTCCTATGGCTCTGACGGGCCGGGATGGGTGGCAAGGAATTCGTCAAGCGCGGGTCCATCGGGCATGGCGCGGGCGCAACCGGGGCGGGCCACCACGATCGAGGCGCAGGCCGAGCCGCGCAGGATCGCCTCGCGCATCGGGCGGCCCTCGGACAGGCCCGCCAGAAATCCGGCCATGAAACTGTCGCCCGCGCCGGTGGGTTTGAGCGCCTCGACCGGGTAGATGCCGGTATGGATCTCTTCGTCCTCCGCGAAGGTCACCGCGCCTTCGGGGCCTTTCTTGTAGACCACGATCCCGGCGCTGGTGGCGGCCAGATCGCGGGCCTTGGCCAGCCCCTTGTCAATGCCCCCCGCCATGAAGCCGAACTCTTCGTCATTGCCGACGATCACATCGGCCATGGCCCCGGCGCGTGACAGGACATCGGCGGCAACCTGCGGCGAGGGCCAGGAATAGGGGCGGTAATCGACATCGAAGATGATCGGGATGCCGGCGGCGCGGGCCAGCTTGAACGCGCGGAAGGCGGCGGCGCGCGAGGGCTCCGCGGCAAAAACCGTTCCGGCGGTGATCAGGGCACCGTATTGGCCGTAACCAATGGCCTCGACATCGGGCAGATCCATCCGAAAATCGGCGGCGTTGTTGCGGTAGATGACCGTCTGGTGGTCCTCGACCCGGGTCTCGTAAATGGCCAGCGAGGTGCGTTCCTCACCTCGGATCTTGCGCACATGGGCGCGGTCGATGCTGTAGAAATCCAGCTGATCCAGACAATACCAGCCGATCGCGTCATCCGAGACGACGGTGACCAGCGCCGCCTGGCAGCCAAGCTTGACCAGACCGGCCGCGATATTTGCGCTGCTGCCGCCCATGCCGACGCTCATCGTTTCGGCAATCGCGGTGGGCGTTCCGGCCGGTTCGGGCGACAGATCCATGCCAACCCGGCCAATGACCAGAAAATTTCGCTTGGCTATGCCCGCCATCAGCATTTTTCGGACCCTCCGACGCGCAACTGTTCTTGCGCTTTTCAAAGACGCAGGATAGAGATTTTGCAACCGGTTGCAAACATGTTTTGGCAGGGGGAGCGCGATGACCGAGATTGGCATCGGAATTCTGGGTGGCGGCTATATGGGCAAGGCGCATGCCGTGGCCATGGCCAGCGTCGGCGCAGTGTTCGATACTGCGCTGAGGCCCCGGCTTGAAATGGTCTGCGCCTCGACGCAGGCCAGCGCCGAGCGCTACCGCGCCGCTTTTGGCTTTGCCCGCGCGACCGATGACTGGCAGGAGCTGGTGCGCGACCCAAGCGTCGAAGCAGTCGTGATCGCCACGCCGCAAGCCACGCATCGGGCGGTGGCCGAACTGGCGTTTTCGCTTGGCAAGCCGGTCTTTTGCGAAAAACCCATGGGGGCCGATCTGGCCGATGCGCAGGCCATGGTGGCCGCCGCCGAGGCCAGCGGTTGCGCCAATATGGTGGGCTACAACTACATCCGCACCCCGGCCAGCCAGTATGCCCGCCAATTGATCGCCGAGGGCCGCATTGGCGATGTGACCTGGTTTCGCGGCGAACATACCGAGGATTTCTATGCCGACCCTCAGGCCCCCGCGACCTGGCGCACCGACGGTATGGCCAATGGCACCATGGGCGATCTGGCCCCGCATATGATCAATGCCGGTCTGGCGCTGTTGGGCCCGATTGCCAGCGTAATGGCCGAGGTCGAGACCGTGCATGCCACTCGCCCCGGCGGCGCGGTCACCAATGACGATCACGCCCAGATGATGTGCCGCTTTACCGGCGGAGCCATGGGGCATATGTATTTCAGCCGCATCGCGACAGGACGCAAGATGGGCTATGCCTATGAAATCACCGGCACAAAAGGGGCCATCCGGTTCGATCAGGAAGATCAGAACGCGCTGTGGCTCTACCTGCGAGAGGGGCCCGAGGCCGAGCGCGGATTCGCCAAGATCCTGACCGGCCCGGCACACCCCGACTACCTGCCGTTTTGTCAGGGGCCGGGACATGGTACCGGCTATCAGGATCAGATCATTATCGAAGCGCGCGATTTCCTGCACGCGATTGACAGCGGCACCGCCGTCTGGCCGACTTTCCGCGATGGGTTGCAGGTGCAGCGGGTGATCGCCGCGGCGCTGCAATCCTCGGCGGAAAAACGCTGGATCGACTGCCCAACCGACTGATTTCACGAAAGGTTCCCGCTCATGTCCATCCGTATCGGCAATGCCCCGTGCTCCTGGGGGGTGGAATTTCCCGACGACCCGCGCAACCCGCCCTGGGCGCGCGTTCTGGCCGATTGCGCCGCCGCAGGCTATCGCGGGATTGAGCTGGGGCCGGTGGGCTACATGCCCGAAGATCCCGCCGTTTTGGGCGAGGCTTTGGCGGAACATTCGCTGGAGCTGATCGGCGGCGTTGTTTTCCGCCCCTTTCACGATCCGCAGGCCTGGGACAACGTGCTGGATGGCACCCACCGAACCTGCAAGGCACTGGCGGCGCACGGTGCGCAACATCTTGTCTTGATTGACTCAATATCGCCGCGCCGGGCCCCCACCGCGGGCCGGGTGGAGGAGGCGGAGGCGATGGATGCGGCCGAATGGGCGGCCTATCGCGACCGGATCGCCACCAGCGCCCGGATCGGGGCCGAGGAATACGGGCTGACGGTGGGTATTCATGCCCATGCGGCAGGGTTCATGGATTTCGAGCCGGAACTGGAGCGCCTGCTGGATGAGGTCGATGAGAGCATCCTCAAGATCTGTTTCGACACCGGCCACCATTCCTATGCGGGGTTTGACCCCGTGGGTTTCATGCGCCGCCATATGAGCCGCATTTCCTATATGCATTTCAAGGATATAGATCCCGTAGTCAAGGCCGATGTCATCGCCCGGCGCACCGGGTTCTATGACGCCTGCGGGCAGGGTATCTTCTGCAATCTCGGCCAGGGCGATGTCGATTTTCCGGCTGTGCGGCAGGTGTTGCTGGACGCCGGATTCGAGGGCTGGTGCACGGTCGAGCAGGATTGCGACCCGACGCTGGATGTCTCGCCCATCGACGACGCAAAGGCCAACCGCACCTACCTTGCCTCGATCGGATTTTGAGGCGTCACACACTGTGCATACCTTGTACACATCTCGTGCATACACCGGAGACAGCACATGACGAAACTGAACTGGGGCATGGTAGGCGGCGGCGAAGGCAGCCAGATCGGCCCGGCGCATCGGCTTGGATCGGGGCTGGATGGTGAATTTGCCTTTGTCGCGGGCGCGCTGGATCATCGGCCCGAGGCTGGCCGCGATTATGGCCAGCGCCTTGGGCTGGATCCGTCCCGCGCCTATGGCAGCTGGCAGGAGATGCTGCAGGGCGAACGCGCCCGCCCCGATCGGATCGACCTGGTCACCATCGCCACGCCCAATGCCACGCATTTTGAGATCACCCGCGCGTTTCTGGCGGCGGGGTTCCATGTGCTGTGCGAAAAGCCGATGACGATGACGGTCACGCAGGGCGAGGAGATCGTGCGCCTGGCCCGCGAAACCGGGCAGATCTGCGCCGTCAATTACGGCTATTCCGGCTATTCGCTGGTGCGCCACATGCGCGCGATGGTGGCGCGCGGCGATCTGGGGGCCGTGCGGCTGGTGAAGGCGGAATTTGCCCATGGCCACCATGCCGACGCAGCCGATGCCGATAACCCGCGCGTGCGCTGGCGCTATGACCCGGCGCAGGCGGGCGTGTCGGCGCAATTCGCCGATTGCGGCATTCACGCGCTGCATATGGCCAGTTTCGTGACCGGACAGGAGGTCACGCGTCTGTCTGCCGACACCGTCGCCTGCATTGCCAGCCGCGAGCTGGAGGATGACGCGATGGTCAATCTGCGCTTTGACGGCGGCGCGGTCGGGCGGCTCTGGACCTCGTCCGTCGCCATCGGGCGCCAGCACGGGCTGAGCTTGCAGGTCTTCGGCGAAAAGGGTGGGCTGCGCTGGAGCCAGGAACAGCCCAATCAGCTTTACTGGATGCCGTTGGGTGAGCGATTGCAGGTGAT
>Ga0316205_10004387_pt1 | contig 12408 bp, 12 predicted proteins | sample 3monthpyrite_MG_FD_204941 | JGI IMG/M metagenome (GOLD analysis project Ga0316205, IMG submission 204941) | Microbial mat bacterial communities from mineral coupon in-situ incubated in ocean water Damariscotta River, Maine, United States -... | ecosystem: Environmental > Aquatic > Marine >... | reverse complement strand
AGGTGATTCACGCATCACTATCTCCGCTGCATGCTTCACATCATCAAGCATATATTCGTCTCGAACTATATCGGCAATTCTCAGCTGCAATAGCCCGGTTTGCCTTGTGCCTAACACTTCGCCAGGCCCACGCAGCTGAAGGTCTTTTTTAGCAATATCAAATCCGCTATTTGTATTTCGCATCACCGCTAAGCGTTCTTTAGCATGCTGACTTAGCGGACTTTTAAACATTAGAACACAATGACTCGCCTCATCACCTCTACCGACTCGCCCCCTTAGCTGATGCAATTGCGACAAGCCTAGTCTTTCAGCATTTTCTATAATCATTAGACTGGCATTGGGAACATCCACCCCGACTTCGATTACCGTCGTTGCTACAAGTAACTGAGTGTTACCCGCTTTGAACTCCTGCATCAACTTTTCTTTCTCGTCTGATTTCAAACGGCCATGAATTAAGCCAATGTTTACATCTGGTAAAAGCTGCTGAAGATTTTCAGCCGTATCTTCTGCTGCCTGACATTGCAACGATTCAGATTCTTCAACCAGTGTACAGACCCAGTATGCCTGTTTGCCGCTAGTGCATGCCTGATGAATTCTTTGCAGTACTTCATTGCGCCTTTCTTCAGGTATAACTACGGTACTAATTGGCTTTCTACCTGGCGGCAGCTCATCAATTACGGAGTAATCCAGATCTGCATATGCCGTCATCGCGAGGCTACGAGGAATGGGTGTTGCTGTCATTATTAACTGATGCGAAAGTGTAGTATTTTTTTCACTATTACTGGCTTTTTTAGCAAGTGACATGCGCTGCTGAACACCAAACCGATGCTGTTCATCTGTAATCGCCAGTGCCAGGTTTTTATAAAATACATCCGCCTGAAATAGCGCATGCGTTCCAACCACCACCTGTGCATCACCTGACTTTATAGACTCCAGTGTCACATTCCTTTTTTTGCCTTTAATCTGACCTGACAACCAGGACACTTTAATACCAAACGGCTCAAACCATTTTTTAAAATTTTCGAAGTGCTGCTCTGCAAGTATTTCAGTCGGCGCCATAATTGCGGCCTGCATACCTGACTCAACCGCCTTTAAACAGGCAAGTGCTGCCACAACAGTTTTGCCCGAGCCCACATCCCCCTGCACAAGTCGCATCATGGGTACACCTGATTCAAGATCTTCAAGAATATCCTGATTAACTTTCTGTTGAGCTTTAGTCAGCTCAAATGGCAGGGATTTTATAAATTGATAAAGAGAATGGTTATCGCTTTGCAGCTTTGCAGCTTTCTGCTGTTGGTTTTTAGCTCGAAGTGTTTGCAAGCTCAAATGTTGAGCCAGTAGTTCTTCGAATATAAGTCTTCGCTGCGATTCATGTCTACCTTCAATTAACTCATTCAAGTTTGCATCAACAGGCGGCCGATGCACACAATGCAGCGCATCCTTTAAGGTATAATTTGCATCGTTTTCAAATATTTTTCTAGACAGAAAATCTGGCAGTACAGCATCAGAATCAAGCAACCCAAGACATTGCTCTGAAACTCGCCTTAGCAATAGCTGACTTACACCCTCCATTGTGTGATACACCGGTGTTAACACTTTCTCAAATGAAACATTTTCAGCTTCACTAATGACAGTGTACTCAGGATGAGAAATTTCAAGGGATGAACCACCAAACCTTACATCGCCAAAGCATCTCAACTTTAAACCAGGAACTAGCAGCTGTTGTTGTTGTTTATTAAAATAAAAAAATCTTAGTAAAATACTTCCTGTGCCATCTGTTAAATGAAGCAGAAGCATCCGCCTGCTTTTACCTTTACGGGTAAAGGCGATTTTTGCGTAATCTATCGTACCTTCGAACAACGCAGACTGACCCTGCCTTAGCGACCCTATAGAGATCACATGGGTGCGATCTTCATAGCGGTATGGCAGATGAAATAGAACGTCCTGAATAGAGTTGAGACCCAACTTATTCAGGCGCTGCAGAACTTTTGGCCCAACACCTTTTAAAGTGGTTAAGCTATCGAAGTGGGTTATCTTATTCGACAATCAAAATTCCATTTGTTTACAGTTCTAAAACAGCATCCATTTCAACTGCAGCATCTTTAGGTAATTCTTTAACGCCAATTGCCGCTCTTGCCGGATATGGCTCAGTAAAATACTGCGCCATCACCTGATTAACTGTGGGAAAGTTACTTAAGTCAGTGAGAAAAATATTTAGTTTTACAACATTATCAAATGTGGCACCAGCCGCACTTGCTACAGCATTTAAATTTTTGAAGACCTGATGTATCTGCTCTTCGACAGAGCCTTCAAGCATTTCCATTGTTTCTGGAATCAGCGGAATCTGACCTGACATATAGACTGTATTGTTAACTTTTACAGCCTGTGAATATGTGCCAATTGCCTGCGGCGCCTTATCTGTAGAAATTATTTCTTTTTTCATGGTTTTATTTTTTATCTTTAATTAATTAATATGGTTTACTGAACACGGAAAATACGCATCACTGATCTAACTCGCCTTAAACGACGCATAATTTTAGCGAGATGATTTCTACCACTAACTGCTATAAGAAATGAAATGTTTGTTGATAGGCCGTCTTTATCTTCAACCTCAACATGTTCAATGTTTGCAGCTTCATCAGATATGATTGTAGCCAGCCTTGCCAGTACACCACGCTCATTTTGAACATGCATGTTTAACTGGCATGAGTAATCACCTGCTGGATCCTCAGCCCATTTAACATCAATCATGTTTTCGCTTTGCATGCGTTCGTTAATTATGTTTTTACAACTGACCTGATGAATAACTAGCCCGCGACCCTTGCTTAACTTTCCAACAATCTGGTCACCTGGTATTGGGTAACAACATTTACCATAAGACACCACCATGCCTTCAGTTCCCTGAATAGAAAGCGGCGCTCTTCCTGACTGTGCTTCTGCATCCGCTTTAACTTCTTCGGTATCTCCATGAAACAACCTGCTCAGAACTAGACCCGCAGGCCGGTTACCCATACCAATATCTTCCAGTAATTGATTTAATGTATTGAACCCATATTCTTCAAGTAATGGTGTAAATGTTTCAGGGCCTAATTCTTCTAGCGTGATATTTCTACCTAGCAACACTCTCGACAACATACGTCGACCCTGCGCCACGGCCTCTTCAGAGCGCATACTTTTCAGATAAATACGGATATTTGCGCGGGCTTTTGCTGTTACAACAAAATCCAGCCAGCCTGGATTTGGACGCGCACCATTAGAAGTAATAATTTCTACTGTTTGCCCACTGTATAAAGGAGTATCTAGTGGAGCAAAACGGTGATCAACTTTACTCGCTACACAAGTATGCCCAACATCAGTGTGAACTGAATATGCAAAATCTATTGGTGTGGAATTTTTTGGCAACTTAACAATGTCGCCATTTGGTGTGTATACGTAAAGCTCATCTGGAAACAGATCAACTTTTACATTTTCCAGAAATTCAACAGAGTCACCTGCGGACTGTTGCATTTCTAACAGGCCGGTTAACCACTCACGTGTTCGACCATCTACATCGACTGCCTTGCCATCGCTACTTTCTTTGTATAACCAATGTGCGGCAATACCCGTTTCAGCAAAGTTATCCATTTCTATGGTTCGTACCTGAACCTCAATTGGAATCGCATGTGGGCCAAACAGAATAGTGTGTAATGATTGGTAACCATTCTCTTTTGGAATCGCAATATAATCTTTAAACTTTCCGGGTATCGGTTTAAACAAATTATGCACCGCACCTAACACTCGGTAACACTCATCCACCGAATCAACAATAACGCGCATTCCATATACATCGAAGATATTTCTATACGACAGATTTTTCTGGCGCATTTTTTTATAAAGACTATATGGGTGTTTTTTACGCGAGATTACTTTTGCTTCAATATCCATTTCATCAAGACGCGATGTCAGGCCATTGTGTATTTTCTGTATGACTTCTTTTCTGTGCCCTGCTTCCTGCAACATTGCATGTTCCAGGATACGATATCGCATCGGGTACATTGCACCGAAACCAAGATCTTCAAGTTCAAGCCTGAGCGTATTTATACCCAGTCGTCTGGCAAGCGGAACATAGATATCAAGAGTTTCTTTTGCTATGCGTCGTCGCTTATCAGGCCGCATCACACCCAAGGTACGCATATTATGCAAACGATCTGCCAGCTTAATTAAAATGACACGAATGTCTCGAGCCATAGCCATTAACACTTTCTGGATGTTAATCGCCTGCTTTTCTTTTTTGTTTTTAAATTTGAATTCGGTTAGTTTACTGACACCGTCAACCAGCTCAGCAACATCTTTTCCAAACTTTTCAGAAACTTCTTCTTTGGTGGCAGGTGTATCTTCTATTACATCATGCAATATTGCCGCGCAGATACTACTAGAATCCATGTGCATTTCAGCCAGTATACGAGCGACTGAAATGGGGTGATATATGTAGGGTTCGCCGGTTTGACGAAATTGACCTTCATGGGCTTGCGCACCAAACAGGTACGCTCGGTAAACCTCCCGCACCTGATCTTCGTTCATGTAATCTTCTACAATGCGACAAAGATCTGAGATCAGAAAACGGGATGGATCTCCGTATAAATCCTTTACATCAATCGGGGGGTGCTCAGGACTTATCGCCATTTTTAATTTACCTGTATTGCAGGCTTACATTTCCTGGCTAATTTCTACTTCAGAAATAGCCGCAGGTAGTACGTTTAATTCTTCTGTTTTCTGGTCCAGTATTTCTGGGCCCACAAGACCTTCAGATATTTCGCGTAGCGCTAGAACTGTTGGCTTGTCATTATCAAGAGAAACTAGTGCGTCTGCACCCATTGCTATTTGTCGTGCGCGCTTGGCTGCAACCAGCACAAGGTGGAAACGGTTATCTACATTTGGCAAACAATCTTCTACTGTTAAACGTGCCATGGGTATTCCTCTTATTTCAATAATTCGATTAATAAATGTTCCAGATTACGTTCCTGTTGTAACTGACGTAATCTGTTTGCTGTAAATACACAGCCTAATTCCTGTAATGCAATATCAAAGTCATCATTCACTACCAGATAATCAAACTCTGCATAATGAGACATTTCATTTACTGCATCTTTCATACGACGATCAATAACACTTTCATCATCCTGACCGCGATTCTGCAAGCGCTCTCTTAATGCCTGTGATGAAGGAGGCATAATAAAAATCGACTGCGAATCAGGGAACAGTTTGCGAATTTGCCTTGCGCCCTGCCAGTCAATTTCCAGAATCACATCGTGACCCTGCAATAATTGCTGTTCAACATGCTGCTGCGAAGTACCATAGTAATTATCAAACACTTTGGCATGCTCTAGAAAGGCACTGCTATCCACCATGGAAATAAACGCTTCCTGGCTTACAAAATGATAGTCAACACCGTTCACTTCTCCATCACGTATTGCCCGGGTAGTGTGAGACACCGACACCACAATTTGTGTGGTATTAGCAATTAACTCTTTTACCAGGCTGGTTTTACCTGCACCTGACGGTGCTGAAATTATATAAAGTGTACCTTTACTCAAGCTAACCTCTATTCAAGTCGCCGCCATATGTATTACGACCTAAAGCCTGTTCAAACAGATTTACTGTGTTTAAAGAACAGTCTTTAGGTCGTCAAATTATGTTTATCTGGATTACCTGTAAGAATAACCTATTTACGCTGATTTTTCACCGATAAATACCGGTAATCTTCGCGCGCCCCAGGTCCCTGCCTGCTCTTCAAACACACCCGGTATCTGAGTTCCGCATTTTTCGCAACAGGCCGATTTATCTAGACCCCAGCGACCCAGCACGTACCAGTCTCTTTCAATCAGTAAATGCCCACAGTTATGACAGTAGCTGCTACTGCCTGCAGGATCATGAACATTACCTGTATAAACATATCTAAGGCCTTTTTTCATTGCAATCTGCCTGGCTCTGGTCAGGGTTGCAGGCGGTGTTGACTCTATATCCATCATTTTCCAGTCCGGGTGAAAGGCACTGAAGTGTAATGGCACATCAGGCCCAAGATTTTCCATTATCCACTCAGACATTTCATTGAGCTCTTTATCTGAGTCATTTTTTCCCGGGATAAGCAAAGTGGTTATCTCAAACCAGATATCTGTTTCATGCTTCAGATATACCAGGGTATCCAGCACGGGCTGCAGATGCCCTCCCGTTAGCTTGAAATAGAACTCTTCTGTGAATGCTTTCAGGTCAATATTTGCAGCGTCTATCGCTGAAAAGAATTCCTTTCGCGGCTCTTCACAAATATAACCCGCCGATACCGCCACAGACTTAATGCCTTCTTCCCGGCAGGCCTCAGCAACGTCCACTGCATACTCCAGGAAAATCACCGGATCATTGTATGTATAGGCCACACTTCGACAGTTAAGTTCTTGTGCTTTTTCGGCAATTTTTTGCGGGCTTGCAGAGTCCGCCAATGTATCTATTTCACGGGATTTACTAATATCCCAGTTCTGACAGAATTTACAGGCAAGATTACATCCCGCGGTACCGAAAGAAAGTACGGGCGTGCCTGGCAAGAAATGATTTAGCGGTTTCTTTTCTATGGGATCCACACAAAACCCACTAGAGCGGCCGTAGGTTGTGAGTACAATTTGCCCGCCCTGATTAGCACGTACAAAACACAAGCCTCTCTGGCCTTCTTTGAGTTTACAAAACCGCGGACACAGGTCGCATTGCACGTGTCCATCATCAAGTTTATGCCAGTATTTTGTTTGCACGATACTCTGTTGATTCATTTCATCTCACCTTGATGTAGCCTATGATATAAATATAGCAGGTCGCCATAAACGGAATAGCAGACATGTATGAGCCAGCTTTACGTATTCGTCCCGCCGCGGTTGCCGGCATGTTTTACGCTGCAGATTCACAACAGCTTGAATCCGACGTACTGAGTTATTTACATCTGTCAAAAAGTGCAATTAAGGGCATTCCAAAAGCCATTATTGCACCCCATGCCGGCTATATCTACTCAGGCCCGGTTGCTGCCAGCGCGTATTCATTACTCAAGCCTTATGCCGATCAGATCAAGCAGGTAATTCTTCTTGGCCCTGCTCATCGAGTTGCCGTTCAGGGCATCGCCACACCCGACATGGATTATTTTGAAACCCCTCTGGGGCAGGTAAAAATCAACCAGACACTCTGCCAGAAAATTGAGAGACTGAATTTTGTTCATGGCAATAGCTTAGCCCATAGTCAGGAGCACTCACTTGAGGTGCATCTACCTTTCCTGCAAACCGTGCTGACGGATTTCGAGCTAACACCGTTGGTTGTTGGCGACTGCAACAGGCAAGATGTAGCCCAACTGCTTGAATTGCTCTGGGGTGATAGTCAGACACTCATTGTTGTCAGCACCGACCTGAGTCATTTTCATGATTACAATACGGCCCTAAAACTCGACCAGCAAACGTCACAGGCAATACAACAGTTACAGCCAGATAAGATTCTCTATGATAATGCCTGCGGCAGAAACCCGCTCAACGGCCTGCTCACCCTCGCACAGAAAAAACACCTGACGGTTGATTTACTCGACCTGAGAAATTCCGGAGATACCGCAGGCGACAAAGACAGGGTTGTAGGATATGGCGCTTATGTCGTTCATTAATTTAACCCGCGAAGAAAAAAGCAGCCTCCTAGACATAGCGATGCAATCTATTCGTTATGGACTACAGCACAATGCACCACTACCGGTTGAGGTGTCCGACTACTCACCTCAGTTGCAGGCAAATGCGGCAAGCTTTGTCACATTGAACCTGCACAAGCAATTGCGCGGCTGCATTGGAACCCTGGAAGCCCATCAAGCGTTGGTCAGAGATGTCGCTGAACATGCTTATGCAGCCGCATTCAGTGATCCCAGGTTTTCAGCTGTAACTGCCGCGGAAGTTGAGCAGTTAGACATACATATTTCTATATTAACCCCCGGTGAGGCTATCGATTACTCCGATGAGGCAGACCTGCTCAGGCAACTGGAGCCGGGGACTGACGGCTTAATTTTGCAGGATGAATTTCACCGGGCGACTTTTTTGCCCTCGGTCTGGGAGCAACTTAAAGAACCAGAAGAGTTTTTGGGTCACCTTAAGCGCAAGGCGGGATGGCCCGCAGATTACTGGAGCGATGATATCAGGGCTTTCCGCTATAGAGCCATAAGCATTGAATAGTCTAGAACGAACGATCTACTGAGTAACGAGCCAGGTCCTGCAGAGCCTGCTTATATTCAGAGTCTGGCAAATGCTCAAGTTGCTGTATTGCAAGGTCCGCTTCCTGGCGCGCGGTATTCTCGGTGTATTCTATTGCGCCGGTTTGCTTAATGGCATCCATCACATCATCAAGATAATTTAGCCCGCCCTCTTCAATAGCTTTACGCACGATGGCCGACTGTTCTGCTGTGCCATTGCGCATTGCATAGATTAGCGGCAGCGTAGGCTTGCCTTCCGCCAGATCATCCCCCACATTCTTGCCCATTTCTTCACTGCTTGAACTGTAATCAAGCACATCATCAACTAGCTGAAAGGCTGTTCCAAGGTGCATTCCATAGGATGCCATGGCCTGCTCTTCTTCTTCTGATCGCTGACACAGCACTGCACCAAGACGGGTTGCGGCTTCAAATAACTTGGCTGTTTTAGCATGTATCACATCGAGATAGCGCTGCTCGGTGGTGTCCGCATCATGACAATTCATCAACTGCATGACTTCGCCTTCAGCAATCACATTGGTAGTTTCCGCAAGAATCTGCATGACCTTCATGCTGCCCACGTCAACCATCATCTCAAAAGCACGGGAATACAGAAAGTCTCCCACCAGTACACTCGCCGCATTGCCAAATAATGCATTTGCCGTTTCTCGACCACGACGCATATCAGACTCGTCCACCACATCATCATGTAACAATGTCGCGGTATGGATAAACTCAATAATGGCCGCCAGTGTATGGTGATGCTCACCCTCATAACCATAAGCCTGTGACGCCATAAGACTTAATAATGGGCGAATACGCTTACCACCCGAATTCACAATATAATGACTTAGCTGGTTAACCAGCACGACTTCAGATGATAGACGCTGCTGAATTACCTCGTCCACGGCCTTCATATCTTCAGCAACCAGGGCCTTTATATTGTCTACTTTCATATTTCGATGTGTATTTGAGCTAGTCTACAGAGGGCCGAATTATGGTGTATCATCCACAAACTCACAAGCCGAGAGAGCTAATTCGGCCCTTCAGATGGTTAATTTCACATTTTCTGTCATAAAAACCCCCTTTTAGGCGCATTTTAGCTTGTGACTTGGGCTGCAAATAGCTACAATTCCCGCCCTTTCTGAAAACAGAATTTTTCGTAGTTAATTTATTTGGAGTTGTCCGGTATGTACGCTGTAGTCAAAACCGGTGGTAAACAATATCGCGTTACCCAGGATGAGTATCTGAAAGTTGAAAAACTTGAAGGTAACGAGGGTGACACAATTGAGCTAGACCAGGTTCTTATGATCGCCGATGGCGATAAACTTAAGATTGGAAGCCCAATGCTGGACGGCGGCAAAGTAACTGCCACTATTTTATCTCATGGTCGCGGCAAGAAAGTTGAGATCATGAAATTCCGTCGTCGTAAACATCATCAGAAACGCACAGGTCATCGTCAGTCTTATACTGAGATCAAAGTCACTGGTATTGCTGGTTAATACCAGTAGCGTTTCAACCTGTAATTAATAGAGGATACTCTAATGGCACATAAAAAAGCCGCCGGTAGTACGCGTAATGGTCGCGAGTCGGAAAGTAAACGCCTTGGCGTAAAAATGTATGGTGGTCAGGCTGTTCTTGCTGGCAACATACTGGTTCGTCAGCGTGGCACACAGTTCCACCCGGGCACAAACGTAGGCATTGGCCGTGATCACACGCTGTTTGCAAAAGCAGAAGGTAAAGTGGAATTTTCGGTCAAAGGCCCTAAAAACCGCAGAACTGTGAGCGTGGTTACTTCGTAAAGACCCCGTCTTAACGAATTAAAAAACCCTGCTCATGATAATTCATAGCAGGGTTTTTTTATGTCTTTTGACTAATTTCTAAAGACATTGTAGTTTCAACTCAAAACCTCATTCAGGTTACACCAGGATAAGCATCAGATGCGCTTTGTAGACGAAACCAAAATAAGAGTGATTGCCGGTGACGGAGGCAATGGCGTGGTCAGCTTCAGGCGCGAAAAGTTTATCCCCAGGGGCGGCCCCGACGGTGGTGACGGCGGCGATGGCGGCAGCGTTTACCTAATTGGTAGCCACGACCTGAACACCCTGGCAGATTTTCGCACCGTTAGAACCTATACCGCCAAGCAGGGCACCAAGGGCTCTGGCCGAAATATGACCGGAAAAAAAGGCGATGATCTTTATGTGCAGGTACCTAATGGCACCCTTGTATATGATGAAAACACCGGCGAACTGATTGGCGATATCACCGAACACGATCAGGCTCTACTGGTTGCACAGGGCGGCTTCCACGGGCTGGGCAACACGCGCTACAAAAGCTCGGTTAACCGCACACCGCGACAATGCTCTGAAGGCAGCGCAGGCGAACGCCGCGAGCTTCGCCTTGAACTAAAAGTTCTGGCGGATGTAGGCCTGCTTGGGCTGCCAAACGCGGGTAAATCGACACTGATTCGCGCCGTTTCAGCGGCCACACCAAAAGTTGCAAACTACCCTTTCACCACGCTGCACCCAAACCTTGGCGTGGTTGATGTTGACGGTCTCCGCGGCTTTGTTATTGCTGACATTCCCGGCCTTATAGAAGGCGCCGCCGAAGGCGCCGGTCTTGGAATCCAGTTCCTTAAGCACCTTAGTCGCACGCGTATTTTATTACATGTAATTGATATCGCCCCATTCGACCAGATTGACCCAGTTGAAAGCGCGCTTAAGATTCTTAATGAGTTGAAAAAATTCAACCCGGACATGCTGGATGAACCTCGCTGGCTGGTACTCAATAAAACCGACCTGATGCAGGAAGAAGAAGCGGATACGGTGTGTGAGGACATTATTCAGCGCCTTGGCTGGGAAGGCCCTAGCTATCGTGTGTCCGCAGTTAACAAGAGCGGCACCAAAGAGCTGGTTTTTGACATTATGAATTACCTGGAAGAACAAAAAGAGCTTGAGCGTGAAAACACGTCAACAGTTAGCTAAATCAAATCGCTGGGTCATAAAAATTGGTAGCTCCCTGGTTACCGATGATGGCCGCGGCCTGGACGCCATCGCTATACAGAGCTGGACAGAGCAAATCGCTCAGCTACGCAAGCAGGGCAAAGAAATTCTACTGGTTTCATCTGGCGCCGTCGCCGAGGGCATGGTGCGCCTGAACTGGGACACTCGCCCCCACGCACTACATGAGCTGCAGGCCGCCGCAGCCGTAGGCCAGATGGGCCTGGTACAGACGTATGAATCATGCTTTAAACAGCACGATATTCTCAGTGCACAGATACTCCTCACCCATGACGACCTGTCAGACCGCAAACGCTATCTGAACGCCAGAAGCACTCTGCGCTCACTGCTTGATCTCGGAGTTATCCCAATCATCAACGAAAACGACACCGTCGCCACAGATGAGATTCGTTTTGGTGACAATGACACCCTGGCAGCGCTGGTAGCAAACCTGGTTGAAGCAGATGCATTAATTATTCTCACCGACCAGCAGGGACTGTTTACCGAAGACCCACGCAAAAACCCTGATGCGGAACTCATCGCAAGCGGTCAGGCTAATGATATGCGCCTGCACAAGATGGCAGGCAGCTCTGGCGGCACTCTCGGCTGCGGTGGTATGAGCACCAAGCTTGGCGCCGCTCAGCGAGCCGCCAGATCAGGCACAGCCACATTGATTACCAGTGGGCGCAACAGTCAGGCACTTCTGGCCATTGCCAACGCCGAGGAGCACGGTACACTGTTATTGCCAGACACCGAGCCCATGGCGGCTCGCAAGCAATGGCTAGCCAGCCACCTCAAGGTCAGCGGCCAGTTAAACCTGGATCAGGGCGCCAGCAAAGTACTGCTCGAGTCAGGCAAGAGCTTGCTGCCCGTTGGCGTCACCTCAATCAGTGGCAACTTTATTCGTGGCGAAATGGTGGCCTGCTTCAGCCATGAAGGTAAAGAAATTGCTCGCGGCCTGGCAAACTATAATGCGATAGAAGCCGCTAAAATCTGTGGCAAGAGCTCAACTGAAATTGAAACGGTGCTGGGATATATTGACGAACCTGAATTGATTCACCGGGATAACCTGGTACTGGTTTAAAATAAACTAGCGGACATAAAAAAAACCGGCCCGGGTTAATCAACCTGGGCCGGTTTTTTTATGTTCGTCAGAACAGGTATCTTATGCCATTGCACGGA
>Ga0316205_10004386_pt1 | contig 12410 bp, 7 predicted proteins | sample 3monthpyrite_MG_FD_204941 | JGI IMG/M metagenome (GOLD analysis project Ga0316205, IMG submission 204941) | Microbial mat bacterial communities from mineral coupon in-situ incubated in ocean water Damariscotta River, Maine, United States -... | ecosystem: Environmental > Aquatic > Marine >... | reverse complement strand
TTCGATTGGCATTTATATCATCGACTACAAGAATTTTTTTCATAATTTCTTAATGGTAAATTTATTATCGAAATGGGTAATATTAAATATCTTCATAACATCTTCATTACAATTAACAATGCTGATCTCAGTATCTTTTTTCCCCAGGTGCTCTTGCATGCTTAATAGCATACCTAACGCTGAACTGTCGATAGTCGGCGTACTTCGCAAGTCGATGACTATCTCGGCGGATTTAGCATTATCATTGCTGTATGCTTGTCGAAATTCGTTCAGTAGTGTGAAATCAAATTTAGTATTTACACGGATAACGAGTTTTTTTTCATCGTCATCGTATCTGGCTTCAATGGGCATAATATTTCCTTTTTAATCAATTAATTCCGCTCAGAAAAAATGGTTTGGTGTCATCTCTAATCTAGAGCAGGATGTGTTTAATACAAATGTGTATTCTATTCATTGTTATGCATTTTGAATACTTCCCCTCATATTTAGCATTTAAATAACTGTCTAGTGGTCAGATTATTTATCCTGATGGTATTTTTATTGCAAACATATGTAATATTCAACTTTCTCTAATGTTTTTCATGCAGCGATCAAGTACATTAAAAAATCGGCTAATATTTATCGGTTTGGTCAGGTAATCAGCAAAGCCTGCTGCCATAGCACGATCTATGTCAGATTGCATGGCATTGGCAGAAACGGCAATAACTGGAATATGGCGCGTGCCGGGGTTATCTTGCAGTTCACGTAAGGCTCCAAAACCATCCATCCCCGGCAGGTTAATATCAAGAAGAATCAGGTCGGGTAGTTCACGTCTGGCAATTTCCAGTCCATCTTTTGCATTCACGGCTTCAAATAATTCACAGTCAGAGTGTTTAGCCAGAATTCTTTGTACCAATTTAAGATTAGCAGCATTATCTTCAATATACAGTAGTTTGTTAGCGCGATGGAGGTTGACCGGGACCAAAGACCTGGGGCCAGTTTTGGTATTAACTGCAGGTGATTGACTCATGGGCAATTCAAACCAGAAGGTACTGCCTTCACCTGGTACGCTATCAACACCGATTTCACCATGCATAGCTTCTACCAGAAGTTTAGCCAGTGCCAGACCAATACCACTACCTTCGATACCATCATAGGCCGACTCCAGACGCTCGAAAGGTTTGAACAGATGAGGCAAAGACTCGGTAGCAATACCTAGTCCTGTATCATGCACACTGATACGAACACGTTGTTCTCCTGTCTGCATGCAGTGTATCTTGACTTGTCCATTATCACAGTTATATTTAATCGCATTGGAAAGCAGATTAAATATAACTTGTCTAAGTCGTGTTTGATCTGCTATCACAGTACAGAGTTCGTTCAGATCTTGTACAACGTTGATATTACGCTGAGCAGCAAGTGGTTGTAATTGTGATATACACTGTTTTGCCAACGGATTAAGATAGACAGGTTCGAGGTTGATTTCAAGACGTCCGCTTTCGATACGACTAAGGTCCAGTATTTCATTGATCAACTTTAGTAAGTGATTACCGGCATGCTGAATTTCATGGATATTGCTGGCCTGAATTTCACTGGGTAGTTCGTCTTCATCTGTTGCCAATAATTCACTAAAACCGAGTATGGCATTTAAAGGCGTGCGTAACTCGTGGCTCATCCGGGAAAGGAATTCAGATTTGGCCAAATTGGCGCGTTCAGCCTGTTCTTTTGCAGACTTCATTCCCGATGTGCGTTTCTCTACCAGTTCTTCAAGATGGTTACGGTGTTGTTCAAGTTCGTGTTCAGCCTGCTTTCGTTCGCTGATATCGCGTACGATGGCGATAAAGTGTGGCGGTGTATCGGCTATATATTGTAAGGAGATCTCTACCGGGATAAGCTTTCCATTTTTATGTTGATGAATTGTTTCGAAATTAAGATTTGCTTTCTCTGCTGATATAAGCGGACCAATCAATTTGTTAAATTGCTCTTTTGAAATATCCGGTTTGATATCATAAGGATGCATAGTTAACATTTCATTTCGTGTATACCCGAGTTGTTGTAAGGCACCTTCATTTACGTAGTAAAATAACAGATCATCAGCATCAAATAAAAATACACAATCCAGTGTCTTGTCCAGTGTGGTTTTAAACTGATTTAAATTAGCCTTGCTGTCGATGTTCCTGCGTTCATTTCGCATCACAATAATAAAAAATGCCAATGCCGATAAAATTGCCAATGCATAGGTAATATAACTGAGGTTACGATAACCTTGTATATCTTTATTCATGCATTTTTGTAGCTGCATTTTCAGATTATCCGCACTGTTCAGTGCATCTATGAAAGTATTCTCAAATTGAGTATCAATATTACTTCCAATCTGACTGATTGAATGTTTTTTCAGTCGTACCACTCCAAACTGGGCCATCTTCATTATTGCACGTTCAGTTTCCTTCAGTTTTTCGTGTAATCTAGGGTCATTAGCAGGTCTGAATATGCCTTCTTTATTTGCACCGCCATTTAACAGGGCATTGATATACCATATGGACTCATTGAGATGTAACCATACCATTTCCTTTGTGAGTGATTTATCACCCAAACTAAGTTTATCTATCCCAAGATGAAATTGTGTTAATTCATATTTGATTTTCATGCTGGCATTTATCTGCGCACCATTTCGTACTACCATTTCATTACCTGATGTATATAGCGTTGTTAGCAGCCATAACATTGCTATAACGTAAACAAACAGTGGTATTAAAATGTGCACAGGATATATAAATGATAATTTTTTATACATTAGGATGTCCTTTTTCTATGTAGTTAATCATCTTTGGTATTCATTCTTTGATTACCACTGTGTAAAATCTTATCGATTGTTCCATAAAGTTTTACCAGATCTAATGGCTTGGTCAGATAATCGATGAAACCTGCGGCCATGGCACGTTTGATATCGCGAGGCATGGCATTGGCAGTAATGGCAACTACCGGAATATTTTTTAGTGTTGTATCGTTCCTGAATGCTTCCATAACCTGGTAGCCATCCATACCGGGCATATTGATATCAAGCAGAATGAGTTTAGGCTGTCGTGTCCTTGCAAGCTCGATACCTAGTTCTGGCGTATGGGATGTGATCAGATGAATATGTTTGCGCCGAGAGAGAATCTGTTCCACGAGTTTCAGGTTGGCCGGATTATCTTCAATGTAGAGAACGATATTTTTTTCTGATATGTCAGCCTGTTTGGGCAAGCTATTGTTATCTGTCGGCTGCACCGTGCCCAGAGCGATTTTGTCCAGAGAGTCTAAAGGAAGGTCAATCCAGAAACTACTGCCGATACCGATCTCGCTTTGTACATCTACCGTACCGCCCATCAACTCAATGATGCGTCGGCTTAAGGTCAATCCTATGCCGGTTCCTTCTATAGTACTGTTTTTGGCATCCAGGCGATTAAATGGTTGAAATATTTCTTCCAGGGAATCTTCGGGGATACCAGAACCCGTGTCTGTAATCTGGATACGCAGTTGATCTTTTCCTGTCACTCTAACGTCCAGTTTTACGCTTCCGCCTTCGCAGTTGTATTTGATGGCATTTGAAAGCAGGTTGAGCAAAACTTGTTTAAGTCTTGTGCTGTCAGCGGTTACAACTGCACCTGTAAGGCCTTTGTGGCTAAGGTCTATATTTCTTTTATCTGCCAAGGTTTTTATCAGATTTAAACATTCCTCTACGAGAGGGTCAATCTCAACCGGTTCCAGTGACATTTCGTTGTAACCGGATTCGATCTTGGACAGATCCAGCACTTCATTGATGAGTTTGAGTAAATGATGGCCAGCCTTGAGAATTTCCTGCACATTCTCTGTCAATTCATCGGTCATGTCTTCGTCAGTTTCCATGAGTTGGCCGAAGCCAAGAATGGCATTCATGGGTGTGCGTAGTTCATGGCTCATGCTGGACAAGAATTCAGACTTGGCCAGGTTGGCACGTTCGGCCTCATCGCGTGCAGTGACCAGTGACAGTTCTGCACGTTTGCGTTCGGTGAAGTCACGGAAGCTCCACACACGTCCAGCTGGTATTCCATTTTGCATCAGTGGTTTTGAATGTTGTTCGAACAAACGTCCATCATGGAACTCGAGAATGTCGTAGGAATCGCTACTGGAACTCGTCAGTTCTTCGGTCTTTGTGATAAAGGCATCTGGATCAATTAAAAGACTACCCGCGTGTTCTAGAAACCCCTCGAAATTACCCTGTGTTTCCAGTGTTCCCGGGACCTTCCACATTTTCAGAAACTGTTGGTTGACGAAATTTATTTGGCCTTTACTGGTTACTGCCAGAATCCCGTCCATAGTTGATTCAAGTGTAGCACGCAGATTTTCACGGCTTTCCAGCAAATCAAGTTCGGCCTGTTTGACATGGGTTATTTCAGTACGAATCGATATATACTGATAAGGATTGCCTTCGTTGTCCAGAAATGGAGTAATCGTGGATTCAACCCAGTACATTTCACCGTTCTTACGTAGGTTACAGATCTCGCCTTGCCAGACATTGCCGGAGGAAATGGTTTGCCATAGATCCTGGTAAAATTCTGGTGGATGTATGTCGGATTTAACAATGCGGTGATTTTGTCCGATAAGTTCGTCAGCGCTGTAACCACTGACATCGCAAAACTTTTTATTGATGTAGGTGATGAAGCCAGCCTCGTCTGCGATACTAATGATAGCATGCTGGTCTACCGCCAGATGTTCACGTTCACGTTCATACAAGGTTGTCTCAAGGCGCCGCCTGACAGTATTGATTTGTCTGGCTCGTCTCGCTCGTGCTCTGACAGAGGCTATCAAATGATCAGGTTGTACTGGTTTTACCAGACAGTCATCACCCGCGAGATTGAGTGCCAGCAATTGGGCTGACACATTTGTTTCGGAGGAAAGGAACAATATAGGGGTACGCATTTGTGTATCACGTTCACGCAGGATTGCTGCCAGTTCGGGCCCGCTTGCGCCCGGCATGTAAATATCGAGTACGATGACATCCGGTTTGAAATTTTCTACAGTTTCAATTGTCAGGAGAGGATCTGACAGGGTTTGCACTGTCATACCTGTTGAACTTAACACGGCAGCCTGGGCTTGAAGTAATACTGGGTCGTCATCTATCATCAGTACCCGGTAAGGTTTATTTGGTTGACGATCAGTGATGACGTCCAGTGATTCTACCAACCTTTCTTTGTTAACAGGCTTTTTCAGATAACGACTGGCTCCCGCACGTAAGGCAATCAGTCGACCTTCCAGATCATCGCGTTCAGAAATGACCAGAACAGGAATGTCACTTTCATTACCCAAATTAAGCTCTTTAATGGAGAGGGTGTCGGCATTGTTACTATCAGAAAAATTTACATCCATGACTACTGCATCGGGATGCTGAGTGTTGGTAGATGTTAGTGCATTACGTAATTTGTCTGTTTCAGGAAATAGACGTGTTTTGTAGCCGGCTTCGCGCAGATACTGCCCCCAAAATACAATTAGCTCAGGTTCATCTCCTACTATATAAATAAGGGGAGACTGACTACTCAGTTTGTTTAGAGGCAGTGGTGTAGGAGTGGGAGTAAAATTATTAATTTGGATGCGTGAAATTTGTTCCAGATTATTCAGGTCTTCGGCTATAGTCTGCCACATGTCCTCATTTGGAACTTCTCCGGTCTTGAGTACGCTCGTCAATTGTTTTTCCACTTTGCGCGCAGCATCAGATACTGCAAGCATACCGAAGGTACCAGCAGATCCGGTCAGGTTATGTATTTTCAGATGCAAATCTTTGACTTCTGATAATCGCCAATCCGCCAGATCCAGCGATTGGTATTGGGAGCGGATAGTATTCAGCTTATCTGTGAGCTGCTCGCAGAACTGCAGTTGAAGTTGTCGCATAGAATCGGTGATTGATGTCATTTTTGACGGGTTCTGCCATATAAATAGTATTATTCAGAATAACATCGGCATTTAAATGGTTTTCTCAAGTATTTTTGGCCTACAATTATTTTTTAGTGTGAATATTATCAATTATTTTAATATGCTAGTGATTTTGTATACAGTACTGCTATAAATATCAACAACTTATCGTGCAGTCTTGATCGAGGGGGTACTTAAAAGAGCTTTAACTATTATCTATGTATTCAGCGTGCTGGTTTATTTACGTGTAATTACCAGATACTTGGGCAATTTTCTTTTCCGGCAGGTCGTAACGGAGATTTTCTGAATCCAGGACATAATATGTGACTACACATACGCGCGCACATAATCAAGTGAGGCAGCTATTTTTATGATGATTAAAGTAAGAAATGGTCATTCCTACAGTAGATAAATGGCTCCCCAACCTGGACTCGAACCAGGGACAAACGGATTAACAGTCCGTTGCTCTACCAACTGAGCTATTGGGGATCAATCAGGGCGCTTATGTTACTGATTGTGGTGGGTGTGGTCAATACCAAAATGCCAGTTTTTCATTAATTTAGAAGAAAATAACGGTGCCCGGTCTATTTGCTCAATGCCTTGTTAATCCGCGCAACAGCATCCTGTAAAATATCCATACTTGTTGCAAAAGACAGTCGAATATAACCGGGTGCGCCAAACGCTGATCCTGGCACAATTGCAACGCCGGCATTGTTTAACAGGTATTCCGAGAACTCCAGATCATTATTAACCTCATCGAGTGATGCGATGGCTTCACTGACATCAGGAAAAGCATAAAAGGTTCCATCACCGGGCAGACAGCTAAAGCCAGGTATCTGATTCAGGGCATCTATCAGGTAGTCATGCCTGAGTTTAAACTCATTGAGCATAGTCTGAATGCATGACTGGTCACCCTGCAATGCCTCCAGTGCTGCTGCCTGTGAAATAGACGCAGGATTCGACGTACTCTGCGACTGAATCTTTTTCATATTTTTGATCAGGTCCACAGGACCGGCAGCATAACCGATACGCCAGCCAGTCATGGAATAGGCTTTTGAGACACCATTTAACACTATCGTACGCTCATACAGATCAGGGGCTACCATCAGGATGTTACAGAAAGGTTCGTCCCGCCAATAGATATGTTCATACATATCATCGGTCGCAATCAGAATGTCCGGATGCTTTCGTAATACCACAGCCAATCCTGCTAATTCGTCATGGCTATAGGCAACGCCGGTCGGGTTAGAGGGGCTGTTGAGCACAAGTATGCGTGTTTTATCGGTAATATTTTTTTCCAGCTGATCTGCAGTGAGTTTAAATTGCTGTTCTTTTCCTGCAAATACAATGACGGGTGTGGCATCTGCAAGCAGCGCCATGTCAGGGTAAGATACCCAGTAAGGTGCTGGAATCAGCACTTCATCACCTTCATCCAGCATGGCCTGACACAGGTTATAAAAGCTTTGTTTACCACCTGAAGACACCAGAATCTGGTTAGCTTGATAGGTGAGTTTATTATCACGCTGAAACTTGTCTATAATGGCTTGTTTGAGTGCGGCTGTACCATCGACAGCGGTATATCGGGTTTCATTATGCTTGATCGCGTTAATCGCGGCTTCTTTTACATGATCCGGTGTATTGAAGTCAGGCTCGCCAACACCCAGACCGATAATGTCCTCTCCGGCAGCCTTTAATTCGGCGGCACGTGCAGAAACGGCCAGAGTGGGAGAGGGTTTTACCCGTTGTACGCGTTGTGACAGTTTGATATTCACAGCAAGTTCCTTGATAAGCTTTTTAATCAGTCGATACATGTAATAATACTGTAAACAATGGCGTGACAGAATCCCTATGAGCAAAAGATTTACATTAAATAGTCAATATCAGCCTGCGGGTGACCAACCAGCAGCCATTCAGGGTATGGTTGAAGGCCTGGAAGATGGTTTGATGTATCAGACGCTGCTTGGAGTTACCGGATCAGGCAAGACTTACAGCATCGCAAATGTGATAGAAGCTGTACAGCGGCCGACTTTGATTATGGCGCCCAATAAAACACTGGCAGCCCAGTTATATGGAGAGATGAAAGATTTTTTCCCGGAAAATTCGGTTGAATACTTTGTTTCTTACTATGATTATTACCAACCTGAAGCCTATGTGCCTTCGTCGGATACGTTTATTGAAAAAGATGCCTCGATAAATGAACATATAGAACAAATGCGGCTTTCAGCAACCAAGGCATTGCTGGAGCGTGATGATGCCATTATCGTTGCTACAGTATCAGCAATCTATGGACTGGGAGATCCCAAGCTGTATTTAAGCATGATGCTGCACCTCGACAGGGGTGAGCACATTAATCAACGCAGTATTCTCAGGCGTCTGGCAGAGTTGCAATACACACGTAATGAGGTTGAGCTGCACCGGGCAACCTATCGCGTGCGAGGCGATGTAATTGATGTCTATCCTGCAGAATCAGATAGTGAAGCGGTTCGTATTGAGCTATTTGACGATGAAGTGGAAAATCTTAGTTATTTTGACCCTTTAACTGGCGAGGTTTTACGAAAAGTACCGCGATTAACTATTTATCCAAAATCTCATTACGTAACGCCACGTCAGACACTGCTGGATGCAGTGGAAAAGATCAAGGCAGAGTTAAAAGAGCGTCTGCAACATCAGCGCGACAATAATATGCTCGTAGAGGCTCAACGACTCGAACAACGCACACAATTTGATATTGAAATGATACTTGAACTCGGGTATTGCTCCGGGATAGAGAATTACTCTCGTTATCTGTCTGGCAGAGGCGAGGGTGAAGCACCGCCAACCCTGTTTGATTATCTGCCAGATAATGCATTGCTTGTGCTGGATGAAAGTCATGTTACCGTCCCTCAGATTGGCGGTATGTATAAAGGAGACCGTTCACGTAAGGAAACATTGGTTCAGTACGGTTTTCGAATGCCATCGGCATTGGATAATCGGCCGATGCGCTTTGATGAATTTGAAAAAAAATCACCGCAGACCATTTTTGTTTCTGCAACCCCGCGTGCCTATGAGCTGGAGCATTCTGACAAGGTGGTTGAGCAGGTAGTACGGCCTACAGGCCTTATTGACCCAGAGGTGGAAGTCAGGCCGGCTACTACACAGGTTGATGATCTGTTGTCTGAAATCAATAAACGGGTGGCTGTAAATGAACGTGTACTGGTGACCACGCTGACCAAGCGTATGGCAGAAGACCTGACAGACTATTTGCAGGAGCATGGTGCCCGTGTGCGATATTTGCATTCTGATATAGAAACTGTGGAGCGTGTTGAGATTATCAGAGATTTACGTCTGGGTGAATTCGATGTGTTGGTGGGCATAAATTTATTACGCGAGGGACTGGATATGCCCGAGGTATCATTAGTAACAATACTGGATGCTGATAAAGAAGGGTTTTTGCGTTCAGAAGGGGCACTGATCCAGACCATAGGTCGTGCGGCACGTAATATACACGGCAAAGCCATCCTGTATGCGGATAAAATAACCGGTTCGATGGAGCGTGCAATCGGGGAAACAGAACGTCGCCGTGAAAAACAGATTGCCCACAATCTGGAGCATGGAATTACGCCGAAGGGTGTTGAAAAACGTATCGCAGATGTGATGGAAGGTGCCTATGGTATATCTACCGGATCGAAGAGTCGCGTCAGTAAGGTTGCTGAAGAAATCATGCAATATGCTGCCATGACGCCCAAGCAACTGGAAAAAGAAATTGCGTCATTGGAAAACCAGATGTATGAACATGCGAAAAATCTGGATTTTGAGCAGGCCGCCGCGATGAGAGACAAAATCAAGCGCATACAGGAAGAGAACCTGGGACTGATTTAGGTATTCCTGATAGTTTTATTTCGTCATTCGGCGAAGGCCGGAATCCAGATACCGACCGAGTATGTACTTTATTTGTCTTGCTCCAGACTCAACAAGCGTTCAATTAACGTACAAAACAGCCACATGTTCCGGTATAATTCTTCCCAGTTTTAATCTATGTACTGGAATATCTATGAATTTTATCGAAACCCGTGGCAATGATGGCGTAAACCCGATTAAGGTCAGCTTTTCTGAAGCCATCCTTAACCCAATTTCATCATTCGGAGGTATTTACTCTCCTGAAAGCCTGCCTTCACTCGGAGATGGGTTTATACAGCAGCATATTCAGTCAGATTATAAAACCCTTGCCAAAGCCATACTGAGTGCATTTGAAATAGATATCGATATTGATGTTATTGATGAAGCACTGGCACTTTATGATGAATTTGATGATGCAACGAATCCGGTACCTGTGGTCAGGGTTAAAGATGATCTCTACGTCAGCGAGCTGTATCATGGTCCGACCCGGGCATTCAAGGACATGGCCTTGCAACCCTTTGGGCTGGTTTTATCGAACCTTGCACAGGCACGAAACGAAAATTATTTAATACTGGCAGCAACCTCAGGGGATACCGGCCCAGCCGCACTTGATACATTCAAGAACAGAGCCAATGTGCGCGTGGTTTGCATGTACCCGGATGGCGGTACTTCCGATGTGCAACGCTTGCAAATGGTGACAGAGGATGCAGAGAATCTGAAAGTACTTGGTGTTAAAGGCGACTTTGATGACACACAAAATGCTCTGAAACATCTTTTGGGTTCCGAAAGTTTTAATACACAACTTAAACAAAAACGGATATCGCTGTCAGCGGCTAACTCGGTTAATTTCGGTCGTATTATTTTTCAGGTTATTTACCATATTCATTCCTATCTGGAACTGGTACGTCAAAAAGCCATAGAGCCTGGCGAGAAGATTTATCTGGATGTACCGAGTGGTAATTTTGGTAATGCACTGGGCGGCTATTATGCGATGAAAATGGGCTTGCCTGTCGAAAAAATACTGATTGCGTCCAATAATAATAACGTGCTTACAAAACTCATTAAAACGGGTTTGTATGACATAAAGGACAGGGCAGTTATTCCAACAACATCTCCGGCAATGGATATTCTGAAATCATCAAATATAGAACGTATTCTGTTTGACTTACTTGGTGCAAAACGTACGCGGGCTCTAATGTCACAGTTGGATAAAAATCGCTGTTACCAACTGGAAGAACAGGAATTGCAGGCATTACAGGCAGTATTTGAAGCAGACTTCTGCGATGACGATGAAGGCAAGGCTTATATCAAAACTGCTTTTGAATCGGGTTATCTTATGGATCCTCATACCGCAACCTGTTTTAAGGCTTATGATACCTGTCGAGAGAAGCCATTAAAAACAGTTGTGTATTCAACCGCAGAGTGGACGAAGTTTTCACCTGTTATTGCCAATGCATTGACAGGTGAAGAGGATGCACATGATCTTGATGCACTCAAATCCATCGCAAAGGAAGCGGGCATTGAAATACCTGAAGTTATCAGTGATTTGTTTAACAAACCTGTTACACAAGATACGATTATTGAAAAAGATAAAATAGAGCAGGAGATTATTGCTTTTTTATCAAGCTGAATATTTCTCAGGAAGAAATCATTTTTTAATAAATGGTGCAACCAGCTTTCTGACTACGTCATATTCCTTGTCTGATGTTGGGGCGAAACCATCATATTTCTTATCCAGTGCTTTTATGATCTTTAAATGATCAGGATTCTTTTTATTTAGTTTCAGAAAAGCAGCTTTTAGTTTAGCCAGTGTTTCTTTATCAACTTTACTGCTTGCTGCAATATTATAGGGTGGTAAAGCAGGCGAGCTGTATAAAATTCTCAAACCCTTGTTTTTCCATTTGAATGCCATAGTGTCCTTTAGTATGCCTGCGGCAAAGTCTCCTTTTGCAACTGCACGAGCGATATTGTCGTAATGACCCAGAAACTGATATTCTGAAAACTGTTTGAGCTTAATTCCTGCACCAACAACGGTTGCGCGTTGCAAGAGGGCTCGCTTGTCACCAAACGCAAAGCTTTTACCTGTCAGATCCTGCACAGTTTTTATCGGACTATTATCTTTAACAACAATCATTAATTGAAATGAAGATTTGCCATTAGTAACCGTTTTGGCAATCAGCTGAGCTTGTCCTTTCGCATGTGCTTTCAGATAGGCGACAGGTGTCAGGTATGCAATGTCAACATTAGCATCTGCAATTTCTTTAATAGCAACCCCCATGTTAGGTGATAATCTAAGGCTGACTGGACGCATAAGGACTGTACTCAGATAGTTTGTTAATGGTGTGAGCCTTTTATGCATTACCGCCGGAATATCCATTGCAACAGAGCCAAATTGCAACTCATCATTTGCAAGGCTGTTTTTGATCGGCAAGAGCAGTATAAAAATAATACTATAATACAATGTAAGGCTTCTCATGATGGGTTCCTTATATCTGAATTCATGAATTTTTAACTTCTGTTTTAATATCATCGTAATGAGTATGTTGATTACGACCATGTTCTTTACTGTAATACACGGCCTGGTCAGCGTGCTGGTAAATAATTTCTGAATCATTGTCTGTACAATCAGG
>Ga0316205_10004385_pt1 | contig 12413 bp, 10 predicted proteins | sample 3monthpyrite_MG_FD_204941 | JGI IMG/M metagenome (GOLD analysis project Ga0316205, IMG submission 204941) | Microbial mat bacterial communities from mineral coupon in-situ incubated in ocean water Damariscotta River, Maine, United States -... | ecosystem: Environmental > Aquatic > Marine >... | reverse complement strand
ATAATATTTAATTTAATTGTGTTTTACTTCTAATTTATATGCAATATTAGTCAAAAAAAAACCGAATGCTTACATGAGTACTATTTGTTTTACTTATTTATAAATTGACTGATGTTATGATGATTAATAAATTTAATTATCAATTATGCAACCAAATAGTTGCGTATTTAATAATTTCCTCTTAGTTTAGCAGAACATAAATCGAGTATCAACTAAAAATAAATATTATGAAAGACGTAATCACAAAAGAAATTCAGCTTAGCCATTCTATAGATAAAGTTTGGAGTGCTATTACTAAAGCAGAAGAAATTTCTAATTGGTTTATCCAAGCAGATTTTAAAGCTGAAGCAGGCTACCAATACACTTTTACAGCGAGTCCAAATGAAAAAGGCTGCACAGTTATTAGTGGCGAAGTAAAACAATCTAACCCATATACTCTTGTTTATACATGGGTTGTAGGAGATACAAATGTGGAAACAACTGTTAAATGGGAATTAGAACCTACAGAAAGTGGCACCAAACTTTATTTAGAACATTCTGGAATTTCAAAATATGCTGGAGACACTGCTGTTGCCATGTTTGAAAGTTTTAATGGCGGCTGGGATAACTGTATCACTGGCTTAACAAGCTATTTAAAAGATTTAGTGAATGCAGGATAAAATCACCAAACTATTCAAGGCTATTGCTGATCCAACAAGGCGTGATATTTTTCATGCCTTGGTAATTGCCTCCTCAGCATTATCTATTACCCAAATTTCAAGTCAGTTTGATATTAGCCGGCAAGGCGTTACCAAACATATAAAAACATTGGAAGATGCTAGTTTGATAACTATTGATAGCAAAGGTCGTGAACGCTTTTGTTATGCCAATCCGAAACAACTTCAAGAAGTTACTAAGTGGCTAAAATTTTATGAGCAATTTTGGGATGATTCCCTTCAAAATCTTGGTAATTATTTGGATAAATGTAGTTCTTAGAAAAATGACTGAAAACTAATTGAGTTTATCAGGGTTCTTTCCTAATTTTTTAGATTCTGAAGTAACACGTCTTTCAAGTTTTTTAATATCCTCTTCCGCAGGAAGTTCTTCAGGTTTAATACCTCTATCTATGAGCAATCCACGAACACCTTTATTATTTCTTATATGCTCAGCAGAAATGTTCCTTTCATTTATTAACCCCTTTTCCTTTGTGTTAAACACAGTAATTTCTGTTGCAAAATCCTTTGCTTTAATCGTTATTGTAGGTAAAAAATCTGCTAATGCTCTTCCTTTGGGAACATTCAACTTATCTTTCATTTGCTTGGTGGATCTACCAAACAAAGCTTGATCTCCTTTACTTCTAATTAGCCCAAAATTTCTGTCACTCCCTGTTCTTTCGTAAATTAATTCGGATAGTTCTTTTTCAGAAGTAGTTAATTTTTGCCTAGCTTGAAGTCGTTCCCAATCTTTGATTCTTTGCTCAATAATTTCAAATTTTCTCGTCTGAATGGCAAAATAGTTTTGAGCAAAAGCAATTTGCTCTTTTCTTGGATCTCCATTTTGAGCAATAAGATAAGAAGCATATCTTGTAAGCATGATATCGTCAATTTCTCTACTTGTTCCAGAACCTATTGGCACCATTTTGTTAACCTCAACAAAATGGTCATTAATGGAGTTTCCTGAAGCTTCACAAGATGTTTTTGCCTTAACAATTACTTTTTGAAAATTTCTCCATTCCTTATAACCTAATAAATGCTGTATGTCTCTTGCAAACCAAAACTCAATACCACTATCGGTGGTTTGTGAATGATTTTCAAAATTATCGGCTAAAGATTTAATTATTTCAGACTTCATTTAAAATATATTTTCATTTAAACTCATATAACAATCAATTCAACTTATAATGCAAATTCAAATCTTTGAGTTCGTTAAGTAGTTCTTGAGAAATTTTTACTTTTTGCTTGCGGCTAGACATATTTAACTTCAACTTCTCTTTAGTATCATATATTAAAAAATTAAGGATGTTACTGCCTTCATGCATATGTAATAGCTCTTTAATGCTGTTGATTTTATTTTCGCTTAAATCTTCAATATTTAACTGAATGGATAATTTTTTAGCATAGGTATCCATGACCTCATGCAACAATTGAAAACTGTTAAACTGAATTCGAGGATCGCTCTTCTTTCCGGTATCTCTATTTACCCAACCTTCTCGTACAAATGCCTTAACATACACAAAATTACTTATCATTAAAAAGTGTCTGTATTTTAAATATTCTTCTCCAAAAATTCTAAACTCATGTGACTCTACATAATCTTCTATAGTGAATAATGCCCAGCCTTTTCCTTGTTTGCTCACTCGGTGCTGCACATCAGTCACTACACCACCAAAAGTAAGCTCTCGGTTTATGTAATTCTCGAGGTCATTGAATAAAGATACTTCTGCATTACAAAAAGTGTTCATTTCTATTTTAAAGTCATCTAAAGGGTGTCCAGAGATATAAATCCCAACGACTTCGCGTTCTCTTGCCAATTTTTCCATCGTTCCCCATACTTCACATGGTGGTACTTCAGGTTCCGGAATTTGAACATCACTGGCTTCACCAAATAAGCTTACTTGAGCGGAATTTTCATTTTCCTGATACTTACTTCCGTATTTAATGGCTTTCTCTAAAAAGGTAATCTCGCTTCCTTCTTTATGAAAATATTGGGCACGATGTGTACTAGTGAATCCATCAAAGCCTCCTGCATTAGCCAAGTTTTCAAAAGCTTTTTTATTTGCCGCACGTAAGTCAATACGTTTAGCCAAATCAAAAATTGATTTATAAGCGCCATCTTTTTTTCTATTATCAACTATGGTCATTACCGCCCCATGGCCGACTCCTTTAACAGCACCCATACCAAAACGGACAGCATTATCTTTATTTACCGAGAACTTATAATAACTCTCGTTAACATCTGGCCCAAGCACATTCAACTTCATGCGCTTACACTCTTCCATAAAAAAGGTAACCGACTTAATATCATTCATATTATTAGAAAGCACAGCTGCCATATATTCAGCAGGATAGTGTGCTTTTAAATATGCTGTTTGATAAGCAATCCATGCGTAACAGGTAGAATGTGATTTGTTGAAGGCGTAACTTGCAAACGCTTCCCAATCTTTCCAGATTTTTTCTAATTTTTTAGCATCATGGCCTTTTGCACTGGCTTGCTCAATAAATTTAGGTTTCATTTTATCGAGTACGGCAATTTGTTTTTTTCCCATCGCCTTACGCAATACATCGGCTTCACCTTTTGTAAAATCGGCTAGTTTTTGCGACAATAACATTACTTGCTCTTGATATACGGTAATACCATAAGTTTCTTTGAGATACTCTTCCATCGCAGGAAGGTCATACTCAATCTCTTCATCGCCATGTTTACGTCTTACAAAACTCGGAATATATTCCATAGGCCCAGGACGATATAAGGCATTCATCGCGATAAGGTCATCAAAAACCGAGGGTTTAAGATCTTTAAGGTGCTTTTGCATGCCAGGAGATTCATACTGAAATACTCCAACGGTTTCTCCGCGTTGGAATAAAGCATAGGTTTCCTCATCATCTAAAGGAAAACTCTCGGGGTCAAGTAAAACATCATGTTTTGCTTTAACAATCTTTACGGTGTCTTTGATTAAGGTTAAAGTCTTTAATCCTAAGAAATCCATTTTTAACAACCCAGCTTCTTCTACTACAGAATTATCAAATTGGGTGACATATAAATCAGAATCTTTTGCCGTTGCAACCGGAACAAACTTGGTAATATCATCAGGCGTAATAATTACTCCACAGGCATGAATTCCAGTATTTCTAAGAGAGCCTTCTAAAGTTCGCGCTAGATTTATAGTTTCTGCCTCAAGATCATCGCCTTCAGAAATATTTAAAAGCTGATTTATTTTTTCTAAATCATCAGCTCTAAATTTACTTTTAAGCACCTTCTCATCAACGCCAAAAATCTTATTCAGTTTCGACATTAATGGTACCAACTTGGCAATTCTATCAGCATCAAACAAAGGTAAGTCTAGAACTCTGGCTGTATCTCTAATCGAAGATTTTGCGGCCATTGTACCATAGGTAATAATTTGTGCTACTTGGTTAGACCCATATTTATCAATGACATAATCCATGACACGACTACGGCCCTCATCATCAAAATCAATATCGATATCGGGCATGCTCACACGGTCTGGATTCAAAAAACGCTCAAAAAGTAAATTATACTTCAGCGGGTCTATATTAGTAATCCATAAACAGAATGCAACCACCGATCCAGCTGCCGAACCACGTCCAGGGCCAACAGACACATCCATATTTCTTGCCTCCCGAATAAAATCTTCAACAATTAAGAAATACCCGGGATACCCTGTGTTTTCTATAACACTGAGTTCAAAATCAATGCGTTCTTCAATTTCGGGGGTGATTTCACTGTAACGCTTTTTCGCCCCTTCGTAAGTAAGATGTTTTAAAAATGCATTTTCACCACGTTTGCCCCCATCAACTTCATCTTCAGCTTTTGAGAATGCTTCTGGGATATCGAACTTTGGAAGCAATACATCTCTCGCTAATTCAAAAGGTTCAATTTTATCGACCACTTCTTGAATATTGCTAATCGCCTCCGGAATGTCTTTAAACAAACTTTTCATGGCATCAGAAGACTTGAAATAATATTCCTGATTTGGCAATCCAAAACGGTAACCTCGACCTCGACCTATTGGTGTCGCTTGTTTTTCACCTTCTTTTACACACAATAAAATATCGTGGGCATTGGCATCTTCTTTGTCAGCGTAATACGTATTATTAGTAGCAACCAACTTCACATTATGCGTTTTTGCAAACTTGATTAAAACAGGATTTGTACGATCTTCATCTTCCTGACCATGTTTCATCAACTCTAAGTACAAATCATCCCCGAATTGTGCTTTCCACCAAAGCAATGCTTCTTCGGCCTGTTTTTCGCCAACATTTAAGACTTTACTTGGGACTTCACCATATAGGTTTCCCGTAAGTACAATAATATCTTCCTTGTATTGCTCAACTACTTTTCTATCAATACGGGGCACGTAATAAAAGCCATCTGTGTATGCAATAGACGACATTTTAGCCAAATTTTGATAGCCATTTTTATTTTTAGCCAGCATTACAATTTGATAGCCGTAATCTTTTTGAGATTTGTTAGTATGGTCATCACATACAAAAAATTCACAGCCAAGAATTGGCTTGATTTCTTTTCCTGTGTAGTCCTCTCCGCTTTCTTCAGCTGCTGTTCGTTTTGCTTTAATGTCTTTGTTATGGCTTTTTACTTCCTTAACAAAATGAAAAGCCCCCATCATATTAGCGTGATCGGTCAGTGCCACTGCAGACATTCCTCTATTTGCAGCAGTATCTACCAATTTCTTGATACTGATAGTCGATTGCAGAATAGAAAACTGAGAGTGGTTGTGCAAATGTGCGAAGTCAACATCTACTAACCCAGAAATATTGATTTTTATATCATCCTCAGAGACATTACTTTTCTGAGCTTGTAGCAGCCGTTCATTGATTTTAGCACTCTCCTTTTTAAGATTGATATGCTTTAGCCCAATAAGTTGAATTTCCTTTGGGTTAACCTTAGTAAATTTTTCAAAATAATCTGGCTGAACATCTAACTGCTCTTTGGTATATTCTCCCAAACGCACCAGCTCAAAAAAGCAACGCGTGGTTGCCTCAACATCGGCAGTGGCATTATGTGCTTCTGCAAAACCTTTTTTGAATAGAAATTGATGCAATTCAGAAAGTGTTGGCAATTTAAACTTCCCATAACGTCCTCCTGGAAGCTGGCATAAACTCGCTGTATGCTCAGTACAAGTATCTAAAACTGGTAACTCTTGTAATTGATTAGCAACATTTTCTCTAAAGAATTCTGCACCCATTATGTTTAGATCAAACTTTACATTTTGACCTACTACAAATTTGGTTTTATTTAGAGCTATGTTGAACTTTTCTAACACTTCAGTTAAAGGAATACCTTGTTCTTGGGCTAGTTCAGTAGAAATACCATGAATCTTCTCCGCATCATACGGAATATTAAAACCCTCAGGCTGCACCAAATAATCTTGACTTTCTATACAGTTGCCCATAGCATCGTGTAATTGCCATGCAATTTGGATACAGCGTGGCCAATTATCGGTATCGCTAATTGGAGCATTCCAACGTTTGGGCAAACCAGTAGTTTCAGTATCGAAAATTAAGTACATAAAAAGTGTATTGCTCTATAAAAATAAGAACGATAAAAATAAGAATAAATACTTCTTTTGGCTGGTAATTTTATAAACAGTTATAAACAAAACATTACCATAAAAGGTAAGTTTATTTTGTTTAAAAATAGTATAGGAACATGATAAAAATCATAGTTTAAATTGCTATGAATTATTACTTTCAAATTCAATTTATTGTTTAACCCAAAAAATAAGAAATTATGACAACATTAGTTAAAAGTAACAAGACACGCTATCCTTGGTTAGGTCCTGAATTTTCTAACTTTTTTGGCAAAGATGATTTTTTTAACGATCGTTTTTGGCATAAAAATGTGATGGATACACCAGCGATAAATGTAAGAGAAATTGATGATTATTATCTCGTTGAGCTAGCTGCTCCTGGATTGACCAAAAAAGATTTTGAAATTACTATAGATAATGGTTATTTGAAAATTTTTGTAGAGAAAACTTCTAAAATGGAAGATGAAAATAAAGACTATTCAAGAAAAGAATTTAATTATGACTCTTTTGAACGTACTTTATTGTTGCCTGAAGACATTATTGAAGAAGAAGTGAGAGCTAAATATGAAAGTGGTATTCTAAAATTTAAACTTACTAAACAAGAAATGTTTAAAGAATATCCTTCTAAAAAAATTGAAATAGAATAATTATTTAATTTAGTTTTTACATTTAAACAAGCCAGCAAATCGCTGGCTTGTTCTGTTTAATCTAGGAGCTAAATTTAACTATATTTCAATAACAACATTGTTTTTCTTTTCATCAATTATGGAGAAAACACAGTTTTAAACAGGTATAAAACAATTTTTTTGAATACAACTTTAGTGATATTTAATCGATAGTTTTTTCAGTATAAACACAGCTATATTGTTAAATAATTATATAAAAATAAACTTTTATATAGTGAAATAAAATACAAGACTATTTAGTCTTTTTTTATGACATTAGTCATGTTTTTAAACATAAATGTTATATAACTTTAATCAAATTATAAAAGAATTATAAACTAAAATACATTATTATGGAAAGCTTAAAATTAATACGATACTTGATTATAATCGTATTTGGTATGACCTTTACGAATTGTACCAGTGAATATGCACCAATTCCAGGACAAAATGGTATAGATGGCATAGATGGTATAGATGGGCTAGACACAAGCGCTGAAGGATGTATTTCGTGTCACTCAAACTCACATAGAGATCCAATTTATGCAGCTTACGAAACTTCAGTCCATTCTAAAGGATTAACAGAAGGAGTTGTAAATTATGCTGGTGCAAGGACAGCTTGTGCACGATGCCACTCTAGCGAAGGCTTTACAGATTTTATGGATAATGGTTTTGTTAACCCTACGGGGTATTATGGCACATCAGAGCCAGAAATAGTGTTAATAAATAACGATAATGGCACACCGTTAGACCCATCGGACGATTTTCTAGAACCTGAGTTAGACGATTTCGGTGCTCCTGTTTATTCAAACAACCCTGTTCCTGTTGTTAACCCAATTTCATGTGTTACATGCCATGACACTCATAAATCTTTTGATTTTGAAAATGATGGTAATGATTACGCATTACGAGGGCTTGATGCTGTTACATTAATTACTGATGGCACTATAATTGACTATGGAAATCGTAGTAACAACTGTATTAATTGTCACCAACCAAGAAAAACAGGCCCTATTGATGATGGTACAGGAAACTTTACAGTGACGAGTCCATACTGGGGGCCTCACTACGGAGCACAAGCTACCTTATTAGAAGGTATACAAGGAGCTTTAATTCCTGGGTCGGAAGGTTATCCAGGAGTGGCATCTTCAGCTCATAGATCAGGGGCTTCTTGTGTAAACTGTCATATGGGGGAAACTGAAAGTCAAGATCCCGCTGGACATAGTTTTATACCAGACAATATCAATTGCACTTCCTGTCATGAAAATGGAGTTCCTACAGAAGTTACTGGATTATTAGCAGACATGACAACTTTAGCTGGGTTATTAGATACCGTAGGTATCGTTCAGGCAGACAAAGCAGTAAGAGGGACTTTTACAATTGAAGAAGCGCAAGCAGCATGGAATTACATACTCATCCTAGAAGACGCAAGTAATGGTATCCACAATCCTGAATATTCAAAAGCACTGATAAAAAATTCTATAGAAGCGTTGCAAAATTAATAACTAGTTTGTTTAAGCCCTGAGATTTTGTCTCAGGGCCTTAGAACAGCAACCTATATATTTAATTCACATTTATTCAAAACTATATAGATCACTTAAAAAAATATAAGTGATTGGTAATTAAAAATGAGAAAAAATGAAAAAACTATTTAACATAGTTCTAGTTAGCAGTTTAGCATTGTTATGTTTTTCATGTTATTATGATGAATTTCTGAAAGAAGAAGAGATTATTATCGATCCTGGAGAAGAAGTTTCGTTTGCAAATGATATCATTCCAATATTCATATCTTATGATTGTGCTCGATGCCATGATGGCAATCAAAATCCAGATTTAAGATTGGGTAACGAATACAGCTCTCTAGTTCCAGATTATGTTACGGCAAATAATGCAGATAACAGCAAACTATACAAAAAACTTGCTATTGACAACCATAAAGATGTTGATGCAACCTCTTTAGCATTTATTAAAGAATGGATTAATCGAGGTGCTGAAAACAATTAATATCATAAAACATGAAAAATTATAAAATATTACTTTTTACTTTTTTATTGTTACCATTTATAGGCTTAACACAAGAAAAGAAAAAGGATTCCATTTTAGACAAACCAGAACGTCCCGCATTTGAAAGCGCAACTCTTATTGACAATGCAACCAATGTTCTTTTTAATGCAAAAACCCTTGAAGTACAAATTCAACATAGGTTTGGCGAAATTAATGGAGGTGAAAATGACTTAGCTGGTTTTTGGGGTGCTTCAAACATCCGTATTGCACTATCATATGCCATAATAGACCGAGTAACCGTTGGCTTTGGAACGACTAAAGAAGGTCGTTTACAAGACTTTAATTGGAAAGTAGGTCTGTTAAGTCAAACTCGTTCAAATAAAATCCCTGTAAGTATAACATACTTTGGTAATTATACTGTTGATGCAAGAAAAAAAGACAACTTCGATTTAATCCAACACCGCTATTCCTACTTTAATCAATTAATAATAGCCAAAAGATTTAGTCCTAATTTTTCTTTACAGATTGCGCCAAGTGTTTCACACTTAAATGGTGTAGATGATTTTATGAAAAACGACAGGTTCTCAATTGCGTTTGGAGGTCGTGCAAAAATAAGCCCTCAAACTTCTATTTTGTTTGACTATAGTCAGCCTATAACTCAATTTGAAGATGTTATCGAGTTTGATGGGTCAACGACAAGCTACAATAACCCAGGAATTAGTCTGGGTGTTGAATTTGGAACATCTGCACATGCGTTTCAATTATTTATAACCAACAATAGAGGCATTGTTCCACAACAAAATTATATGAAGAATACCAATAATTTCTTTGATGGTGATTTCTTAATAGGATTTAACATAACAAGAAACTATAATTTCTAATTATAGATAAAATCAATTCTATTTTCATGAATGGATACAAAAAAGAATAATTGAAATTTTAAAAAAAACCCCAAGGTCTATGCTAATATAATGAATGCGCAGACCTTTGGGGTTTCATTGTTATAATTGTCACAAATTAAAAATAGGTACCCAATAATGGGCTTTTCAATAATGACTATAAATGTCTATTATCTAACTAATTATTTTAGCGGTTTTATTTTTTACAGACCTAAAAAAAACCTAAGTCTTATACCTTAATTATCTTTCTATTACCCAAAAAAAACCAACTTATTCCATAGTACAAAATTAAGCTCACTCTTTACAATCAAATACACTAAATAGTTTTATGAATAGGTCTTTTTGTTAAACTAATCTCCGTATAACTCCTAAAAAATCAATTAAATAGCATAAATTATATTAGAAGACTATTTAGTCCTCTATATATGATTTATATCATGTTTTTTATGAGATTAGGTTCTTAATTTTAACCTATAATTAAAAATCAAATTATTAAAAATTTAAAATATGTTATTATGAAAACAATTAAATTATTTTCGGTAATATTTATAATTGCAACATTTTTTGCAAGTTGTACACACGATGATTATAATCCTGTAACTGAGATTGTCGATCCAGGGGTTAGCCAAAGCACTGATACTTTATTAGTTTCAAAATTTGCCACTGCTCCAATCTTTGATGGAGAAATTGATGATATTTGGGCGGATGCCAGACCTCTTTTAAACAGAGCTACTGTTTCGCCGGCCGGATATAGAGAAATCACTTTAAACCGTTCAAGTAATGGTGATTTGTCATTAGAACCTGATGATTTAATGGATCCTTACACTGGTGAAAGCTATAACTATTCTTTAAGAGGTGGCCATGACGGAGAATACTTATACTTATTATTTGAATGGGAAGATGATACTGATAGCCAAGAAAGAGAATCTTGGTTCTTTAACCCTAGTTTAGGTGTTTCAGGTGAATGGCAACAAGAAAACAAATACGCAAATCATAAAAATGATAAATTTTATGAAGATAAATTTGGTTTTATGTTCCCTATAGGCAATCCAGAAGGTTTTGCAGGCGGTACTTGTACCGTTACGTGTCATAGTGGTTTAGCCAATCCACAATCAGGAGAAAAAGTAACTAGACACTACATGAAAAATGAAGGTGAGTTGACCGACTTTTGGCATTGGAAACGTGACAGACATGCATTAGCTGAAGCTGCTGATGATGGTTTCGTTCAATGGGAAGATGATTTTGATTTTGCTTCAGCAAACGGAAGAAAAAATGACGAAGGAATCTCACCTTATGCAAATAATCAAACATTTGAAGATGCTGCAACAGGAATGAAAGGGCCAAAATATGTAATACCTAATAGAGAAAATTACTATTGGATTGCACAATCTGAAATTGATGGTGGAACTGCAAAAGCAGTGACTGCTATTGCATTAGATGGCACCATAACACATGAAGGTGGAACAATTGATCCTAATGGAGACCCTGCATATTCACAGGGGTTTGGTAACAAAAGAATACCTAGTGTTATAATTAACCCAGCCGGACAAGGCAATGATGGCAGATCTGAAGTACAGGTTAAAGCTGTACACACAGGTTCTGGATGGCAATTAGAGATTAGAAGAAAATTAATTACTGGTGACCCTACAGATGCTGAATTTTTAATTGGTGAATCAATTCCTTTTGGCCTAGCAATCTTTAACAATGCTGCCATTGCTCATGGGCAAACAAATTACTTAACCATGACACTAGAGAATTAGTCTTTCATTTTTAAAAGTGCGGATTAGTACAATTAATCTGCACTTTTAAAAATAGACATAAACTTAATACGCTATATAATGAAAAAATTATTTCAACTAGCAATTCTAATAACAGCAAGTTTATTGATGAATTCCTGTTATTATGATTCAATATACGAGCCTATAGATGACGGCCCTGATAATGGAGGTGGAACAGATATAGTTTCATATCAAAATGATATTATTCCGCTTTGGAGTCAATGTATTGGATGCCATAGCGGCAATGAACCGCCAGATATGCAAAACAACGTATCATATGACAATCTTTTAAATGGTTATGTTGTGCCCGGCAATGCAGATTCTAGCAATTTGTATAAATCACTATTAAACCTCGATGGTGTCCCATTAATGCCTCCTGGAGGTCAATGGCCAGACAGTAAAATTAATTTGGTGAAAGACTGGATTAATCAAGGTGCTTTAGATAACTAACCTTTAAAAAAATAAAGATGAAAAATTTTAAAATATTATTATTTGTTTTTTTAGTTATTCCTTTTATAGCAATATCTCAGGAAAAGGTTAAGGATACAATTGTAAAAGAAAAACTTGAACGCTCCGCTTTTGAAAGCTCCTTGCTTATTGATAATCCAACAAATGTTTTATTCAATAAAAACACTTTAGAAATAGTAATGTCGCATAGATTTGGTGAGATTGGAAACACCAATGATTTAGTAGGATTTTGGGGTGCATCAAACATACGTATTGGAATAAGTTACGCAATACATGATAGATTAACTATTGGATTTGGAACATCAAAATTTAAAAGATACCAAGATTT
>Ga0316205_10004384_pt1 | contig 12415 bp, 7 predicted proteins | sample 3monthpyrite_MG_FD_204941 | JGI IMG/M metagenome (GOLD analysis project Ga0316205, IMG submission 204941) | Microbial mat bacterial communities from mineral coupon in-situ incubated in ocean water Damariscotta River, Maine, United States -... | ecosystem: Environmental > Aquatic > Marine >... | reverse complement strand
GGCATATGCTGACAAACGACTCATGCGAACTGTGCTGGAAAACTTGTTTGAAAATGCCTGCAAGTACACAGGAAAAGTTGCACATGCAACGATTACATTTGGCACAATAAATCAGGATAATGAACAGATTATATTTATAAAAGATAATGGTGCCGGCTTTGACATGGCAGCTGCAACAAAAATTTTTGACCCATTCCAGCGACTGCATAAATCAAGTGATTTTCAGGGAACCGGGATTGGACTGGCAACCGTGCAGCGTATTATTCATCGACACGGTGGCCGCATATGGGTTGAATCAAAACCGGATGATGGGGCTACATTCTTTTTTACCATCCAGCCTATCTCACAACAATAAACCAGTTATTTAGGGCCCAATAGTTCTATTTGATAACCATCAGGGTCTTCTACAAATGCAATAACAGTAGACCCTGCATTCATAGGCCCCGCTTCACGGATTATCTTTCCACCCGCATGTTTTATACGCTCAGCTGCCTTATATACGTCATCAACTTCAATGGCTAAATGCCCGAATCCATTGCCAACATCATAATCCGCTGTATCCCAATTATGAGTCAGCTCAATAACTGCCTGCTCTGACTCGTCTGCATAACCAACAAAAGCTAGCGTAAACTTACCTTGCGGGTAATCTTTTTGTCGCAGGAGTTTCATACCTAATATCTCAGTATAAAAATCTATGGAACGTTTCAGGTCACCGACCCGCAACATGGTATGTAATATTCTCATTATGCCTCAGCCTTTCCTATATTAATATCACCTGAAAATAACGATGGTCGGTCTATGTAATAGCCTTGAACATAATCCACACCAATATCTTTCAGTCGTTGAAGTATTTCTCCGTCTTCAACAAATTCTGCAACCGTCTTAATACCCATTAAATGACCGATTTTGTTGATTGATGAAACCATTGCATAATCAACAGGATCATGTGCTATATCACGTACAAAGCTACCATCTATTTTAAGGTAATCCACATTCAGGTTTTTAAGGTAGGCAAATGAGCTCAATCCACTGCCAAAATCATCCAGAGCAAACTGACATCCAACTTCATGCAACCTATCAATAAATATACGCGCACTATCAAGATTCGCAACAGCTGCTGTTTCTGTGATCTCAAAACAAAAGCGTGAAGCATCAACCTTGAATTTAATTATACTATCCAGAATAAACTGCAAGGTAGCTTCGTCGCCAACCGTTTGACCTGAGAGATTAATCGTAAAGTAAGTATCACTATATTGATAGCTTTCATACATTGAAAATACTTTCTGTATAACCCACAGATCAATCTTGGTCATTAAACGATAGCGTTCGGCAGCAGGAATAAATGCCCCGGGCAATATTACATCACCATTTTCATCCAGCATACGCACCAGTATTTCAGAATAGTGTCTCTCATCTGTACTGACAGGCTGTATCGATTGACAATAAACAGTGAGTCGATTTTCATCCAGAGCCTGCTGTATACGGTTCACCCACTGCATTTCATTCTTGTGTTTTACCAGGCCGGTATCACCATGCTGGTATTTATGAATACGGTTTCGACCCTGCTCTTTGGCAACATAACAGGCCGCATCAGCTTCACTGAGCAATTCTGTTACATTTATACTGTCGATTGTGATGGGCACCATACCAATACTCATACCCAACTCAAATGATTTTTCCTGCCAGACAAAACGGAAATCCTCTACAACCTTACGAATTTTCTCAACAATATTCTCAGCCCTGCCCAGCGGGCAGCCTGACAACAACAAGCCGAATTCGTCTCCACCCAAACGCGCAAAAATATCCTGCTCGCGGACAATATCAACCATAATCTGTGACAACTGCTTTAATAGCTTATCACCTGCAATATGGCCACAGGTATCATTTACGATTTTGAACTGATCCAGATCCATATAACATAAGGTATGTTGTATACCTGTTTTCTTGCTGTTCTCAAATGCCTGATCAAGCTGACGATCAAATTCACGCCGATTAATCAATCCGGTTAACGCATCATGAGATGCCTGGTAACTCAACTGCTGTGCCATTTTCCACATTTCAGACACATCATGCATAACCATGACCACGCCAATAATCTGTCGACTCTGGTTATGCATCGGAGAAATTGTCAACTTGACAGCAAAACGGGTACCATCATTTCGAATAGCATGAATATGATCTGAATATACGATAACCTCCTCTTCATCCAGGCATTTACCAACTGGATTCTCAAGAGGAACATGTGTCTCTGCATCTGCGAATTGTAAATAATCAGACAGCGGTTGATTTTGCACGCTTTCCAGAGAACACCCCATCATTTGTTCAGCATAGGGATTAATAAATTCAACACAACCCTGAACATTCAGGGTAACAACACCATCTCCTATCGAATTCAAGGTGATATGCGCACGCTCTTTCTCTTCAAACAAACGTGCTTCTGCATTTTTTAACTCGGTGATATCACGCGTTACACCTTCTACTCCATCCAGATTCCCGTCTTCATCAAAATGATAATGCGCACTGGTTGATACCCAGACCTGGTGACCATCTTTATGCCACATGGGTGCCTGATAATTCTGCACACTACCATTGCTTTGCTCCAGCTTCTGAATGAATTTTTTGCGCCCCTCTTTGTCAACATACAAACTCGACAAATCCATACCCAGGCTTTCATCATATTCAAACCCCAGCATATTTATAACAGACTGGGAAATTCGTATCACCTTGCCTTCAAGGTTCGTTCGATAATAAGTATCCTGCATATTATCCAGAATCGCACTCAGTTCCTTTTCTGACTTACGTAGACGACGATCTTTCAGATTTTTTTCGGTCACATCGTAAAATGAAAGCACACCACCAAGTGATTCACCTGAATCACTGATAATTGCCTGGCCACTTACCAGTATATTACTATGCAAGTCGCTGGACTTAAGAATGAGTTCATGGTTAAAGATTTGCTGTCCACTCAACACCTTGAAAAAGGGATTATCATACTGGGCCAGAGGCGTTAATCCGTTCACCTCAAAAAAGTCAAAATAATTTTGCCACTGTGGATTTTTCGCATCCAGCTCATAAATGCCCGCTATATTTTTTCCTGCATCATTTATAAGTGTTAACTCACCCTTTGTATTAAATGCTACAACTCCATCAGAAATATTATTCAGTATCGCCTTTAAAAAGTTTCGTTCTTTATTTAGCGATTGCTCAAGCAGTAGACTCTCTGATATCTTATATTCCAGATCACCTGCTGTATTAATCAGCTTTCGATTCAACAATATAATACGTAGTAAAAATATAATCATGACTATAATGAAAGCCAGAATCAGGATAACCCAGAGCAAATACTTTTTCAGTACCAACATCGGAGTAAAAGCATGATCGCTTTTATAGGGTCCAACCTGTAATTGCTGCATTAAATTATGTACAGGCTCGTAGGAATGTGGTTTTGACCAACCTGTAACCCGGGTTTTACCAATTTTTATTATATCCCCGGGCATAGTCAGCAATACTGCACTTAATTTATCTACAAGTGCTTGCGGTGTTGTAGCCAAACGTGAAAATGGCCACTCAGGATAAAGAACCGTACTTAATAGCAGAGGGAAATTACCATTCCGTTGTTTATTTAATATCCTGAAATCTTCAAGTTTAATTTTACCTTTCTCTGCCAGCGCTTCCAGCACTCCGGTTCTTACTGTGCCTGCATCAATAATTCCATTCTGTACCGCCATTACAACTGCGCTCTGGGGGAAACCACTAAACTGAAGTTCTTTGATATCGGTAAAAGGATCGATATTGTTTTTCTTTAATGCATACCAGGCCATCTGAAAGCCACCAAATGCACCCGGCTTGACTCCCATAAACCGCGTACCCTTCAAATCGGAGATGGTTTTGATTTTATGATTATCAGCACGAACAAAAATAACTGCACCAAATGACCTCAGGCGTCGACCTGCATAGGATTTTTCCAGTGTAGCAATTGCATGAACAGCAAACTTCTTTTCCAGACTTATGTAATTACCTGGGTTGGTTAGTATGAAATCTACATCATGCCGCTGAACAACATCACTGGTTTCGGACAGATCCAGTGGAACGATACGAAAACTAAGGCCCGGAAGTTTTCCATCCAGATACCCTGCGAGTGGTTGCCAGGTTTTCAGCGCCACATCACCACCCCGATGCGCAAGCACTCCTATTTTTATCAGTTGATCTGCACGTACAGGAGTGTCCAGTACTAACATCAAACAAACGAAAAAAGTGTACCACCAACCCGCTATTCCCGGGCTGTTCTTAACACGACACTTACATCGATTATTATTACTCATTCACCAATCTTGTTTTTTTGCTTCAATCTTAATCTGTATCCTGAATTAGCTATAACTTGTTTTTTCTTGCCGCGATACGCAGACGCAAAGCATTCAATTTGATAAAACCTTCTGCATCCTGCTGATTATATGCACCCTCATCATCTTCAAAAGTTGCAATATTTTCATCAAACAGGCTATTTGTATCTGACATTCGACCAACAACAATAACATTGCCTTTGTACAGTTTTAATCTGACTTTGCCATTCACTGTTACCTGAGAAGCATCGATCATCGTCTGTAGCATCTTACGCTCAGGGCTCCACCAGTATCCGTTATAAACCAGATTCGCATACCGCGGCATCAGATCATCTTTTAAGTGTGCAACCTCACGATCCATTGTTATAGACTCAATTGCACGATGTGCTTTAAGCATGATCGTACCTGCCGGTGTTTCATAACAACCACGAGACTTCATACCTACGTAACGATTTTCAACAATATCATCACGGCCTATACCATTTTCACCACCCAGTTTGTTCAGCTGCTCCATCACGGTGGCAGGCGTGACTGCTTTTCCGTCAATCTCGACAATATCGCCATTACTATAGGTTAGCTCGATATAGGTTGGTTGATCAGGTGCCTTTTCAGGTGAAACTGTCCAGCGCCACATACTGTCTTCCGGCTCTGCCCACGGATCTTCAAGAATGCCACCTTCATAGGAAATGTGTAATGAATTTGCATCCATGGAATAAGGTGATTTCTTACCTCGTTTCTGCTCTACGCTGATATTATTTTTTTCAGCGTAGGCGAGCAGCTTCTCACGTGAATTCAGGTCCCATTCACGCCACGGAGCAATAACATGCACATCAGGCATCAATGCATAGGCACCCAACTCAAAACGTACCTGATCATTTCCTTTGCCCGTTGCCCCATGAGATATGGCATCGGCACCGGTTTCTTTTGCAATCTCGATCAAGCGCTTTGAAATCAACGGACGCGCAATCGATGTACCGAGCAAATACTCACCTTCATAAATAGTATTGGCTCGAAACATGGGGAATACATAATCTCTGGCAAACTCTTCGCGCAAGTCCTCGACATATATTTCCTTGATACCATAAGCTTCAGCTTTGGCGCGTGCTGGCTCTACTTCTTCACCCTGACCAATATCGGCGGTAAAGGTAACCACCTCACATTTATATTCATCCTCCAGCCATTTGAGAATAACCGAGGTATCAAGCCCACCTGAATATGCCAGGACGACCTTATTGATATCTGCTTTAGACATGACTTACTCCATTCGACTAACTTTTATTGTAATTCAATAGAATAATGCCAGGGAATAGATCACCTGACATTAAAAGGAATATTATACCTGAATAACCCGTAAAAATATTCGCCAACTATTCTCGCACCAGATCCACTCGCACCCTGCGATTAGCAGCCCGGCCTTTTTTTGTATTATTACTGGCAGTTGGTTTACGCTTGCCAAAATATTTTACAACCATCTTGCTGACCGGTACTTTTTTCTTAAGCAAGTATTCGCGTACTGCTCGTGCACGCTGCTCAGATAACAAGTTATTGTAACTGTGTGTACCCAGGTTATCGGTATGGCCACTGACAGAAACCTTTTTCACACTCGGGTCACGCAACAGGAATGTCGCAACTGCATCCAGCTTGCGTTTGGCCTTTGATGTCAGCGTGTATTTGGCAGAGATAAAATTCACCCCGGTATGTTTAACTTTTTCATAATCATACGGAATGATCTGCGCCATACAGGTACGATACTTACCCAGTGCATCTCGAAAACGCACGGGGGACAATACCGCAGAAACATCGTCCCTGCCATCCCCCCAGTCCTTGAAATAGAAAATTGCTGACATGCCTTTTTCCAGCTCGGACAGAAGTCGCAAACTCATCGCACGTTTAAATCGAAACGGTGTTTCACCTTTACGGTATTTATAGTGACCCAGATCCTGTGATTTTTGATTATGCTTCCAGTCCGGTGCGTGTGAAGCAACACTGAATTTACCTTTTTTAACAGGAGCCTGTTGTACAAAAAAACGGAATTCTGGCTGCTTGCCTGCGAGTTGATAAAACTCACCTTTACCAAAGAGCTTAACGTCATGAGTCAATGTGCATCGCAATGGTGAAGACGTTGTTTTCCACGCAGAATCAGCCATGGTCGCCTCATAATGCACTGCACCGGCCATTGCCAGGCTGGCACCCCATAAGAGCATTAAAAAGCTTAACAGACGCATAACAACTCCAGGTTTAGTCAATAATCCTGATTTTTCAGGAATTGATCACAGGTTCCTTAATATTAGCGGTCTGTTAGCGTATTTCTTTATATAAATACGCTTATTTTCAGCTTTATTTACGCTTGCTACGACGTAAACGGGATAGTAATCGTCTTGCCATTTCGCCAAACATTTCGGTCTGGGTCGGGTGCGGATGAATAGCTTCTGCTACCTGATCAAGCGTCATGTCTCCTGCAACCATCATCACACCCTCGCCAATCAGGGTATCTGCATGATCTGCCAGATAATGCACACCGACAACTCGACGCGTGGATTTATCCGCAACTATCTTTATCATTCCGTGAATTTCATTAGTAATCATAGCCTTGGCATCAATACTCATCGGCATTTTAACCTCAACAGCATCAATCCCCTTGGCTTTGGCCTGGTCGACAGACAAACCGACAAATGCGGCTTCAGGACGGGTAAAGATCACACCACTATCTTTATCCTGATTATATTGCATGTCTTCACCCAGTATAGTTGCCGCTGCAACCCGGCCTTGTTGACCGGCAGTATGAGCAAGCATCAGGCCGCCCACAACATCACCGACAGCAAAAATATGTGGCACACTTGTGCGTGAACGAGTATCGGCTTTTATCATACCTTTATCTACGGCCACACCTGTTTTATCAAGTTGCAAGGGCTCCAGAACCGGACGCTTGCCGGTAGCCATAATCACATAATCACAGCTAAAAGTATGGTCTTTATCATCAGCCCCTGTGTAAACCAGCTTCATAGCACCTGGATCACCCTTGATAGATTTAACCTTGACCGAGGTATGAATTTCCAGGTTCGGGTCTTCATTCAATACGGCAGTCAGGTGTTTGGCAATTTCAGGCTCTACTTCAGCCAGAATACGCTCCTGACCTTCGAATAATTTAACCTTGCAGCCAAAGTCCTGGAAGATTTGCGCCATTTCCATGCCGATGGCACCGCCACCGATAACGCCCAATCGTTTAGGTGTGGACTCAAGGCCCCAAACGGTGTCGGATGTCAGAATACCACCCGTGCCCAGGCTGTCTTCAGCGCCTGGAATCGGGGGTACAAACGGTGGCGCACCGGTTGCAATGACGGCGCAACCGAAACTGATTTTTTCACCCTGGCTGCCATCACCGATTGCAGCACGCTTATGCGGGTTATCACTATTACCGCCGGTATCCACAAATACAGTATGATCATCTTCAAAACGAGCGAAGCCCTGTATAACCTTGATCTTCACGCCCTTATCAGTTTTTAACGCCATGTCACCACGGGTTTCGAGCACATGCCGACGTGTTTTCTCCAGCTTGCCCCAGTTCAGCTTCGCTTTGGTTGTCCCCTCAACACCCAGATGTTCATCATGTGCACGATCACGGATTCGATCTGCTGCAGCACGCCATGCCTTCGACGGGATACAACCACGCCACAGGCATTCTCCACCCGGATAAGGGCTGTCATTTATCATTGCGACCTTGAGGCCATGTGCAACCAGATCACGCGCACAGTCCTCACCGCCCGGACCGCCACCGATGACAACCACATCATAATCCCAGCTGCCTTCCGGAATCGCAGGGCCTGTGGGACCCATCCAGGTGTCCGGCTGTTCAATCAGGCCCTTAAGGGTATTCAGATATAAAGCCACTTCAGCACCATTCACCACACGGTGATCTGCTGTAATTGTAAGCGGCATACCATCCGGCCCCGCAGAAGCAATGGCCAGTATGGCTGCAATACCCGGTGTCGGAATTGCATCAAAATAACTGACGCCCAGCATACCCATATTGGATACCATAAAGGTCGGGTTAGCATATTCTTCAGGTGATAAACGACGTTTACGTGCACGATCCAGCAAGCCTTTCCAGTCATCATTCAACTGATCCAGACTATTGGATTCGCAAGCGCGTAAAACCGGTACGACCAGACCACCGCCATCAGCTGATACGGCCATGCCGATATCAACCTGGGAGCGTTCAACCAGTTTATCAACCGGCTGGTAGCACCAGTTCATGGTCGGGTGTTTTTCCATTGCCAGCGCACAGGCCTTGGCAATACTGACGGTAACTGAAACACCTTTTTTCTTTGATGCTTTAATCAATGCCGAAGGCACTGCATTCACGGTCACATTAAACGTAGGCATACTCAGTGATGAAGACATGGAGTGACTCACCGCTTTTTCCATCGCACTCATCGGTCGACCATTACCTGGTACATTTACTTCCGGTACAGCTGAAACACTGGCGGTAGCTGCAGGCTGACTGCTCATCACATCCTGCGCAACTATGACACCGGAGGGACCACTACCCTGAACACTAGCGAGATTAACGCCGGTCTGGCCTGCTATCTTACGTGCATAAGGAGTTGCCTGCTTACCTTGCGGGCGCGCTGCGGGCGTTGCACTGCCAGCGGCTGGCTGTATCTGATGTGTGTCGGATGAAACTGAACTACTGCTGACAGCTTCGAGTGCTGAATCCGCTGCTGTACTTGCTGCTGTACTTGCTGACGCTACCACCGCGCTGTCGCGAATAACCTGGTCTTCAGTTTCAACCAGATAGGCTATCGGACCACCTACGGGTATCACACTGTCAACATCAGCAATCGGCCCGGATAAAAATCCTTCACGGAATACTTCAACATCCATGATCGCCTTGTCGGTTTCAACCTGCGCGACGATATCACCACGTTCTATGCGATCGCCAAGTGACTTGACCCACTCAACAACTATACCTTCTGTCATGGTGTCAGATAACTGCGGCATCTTGACAACAGAAACGGTACCTTCCGGTTCAGCCTGTGTGGCCGGGGCTGTTGCCTCAGGAGCTGCATCACTGCTTTCAACTTCAGATGCAGAAGTTTCAGTTACAACAGGGGCTGCCGCAACATCACTGCTATTAATCTCGGCTTCGGTTGCAACAATAAATCCAATCGCACCACCGACTTCTATTGTGCTATCAACCGCAGCCAGAGGACCTGACAAATAGCCATCCCTGAATACTTCAACATCCATGATCGCCTTGTCGGTTTCAACCGTGGCAACGATATCACCACGTTCGATCCTGTCACCCAGGTTTTTCTCCCAACTGACGATAACACCTTCTGTCATGGTATCGGATAATTGGGGCATTTTGACTACATAAGCTTCAGACATAATAATCCAGTTTTGACTTATTCATAACAGGGCAAAGGTATAAGCCTCTGCCCTGCAAGTTGAATTTTATTTTCCAAACATTTTCAGAACGGCCTTTACAACATCCTGAGGTGACGGAATCGCGGCTTTTTCCAATGTATGGTTATATGGTATTGGAACGTTAACAGCAGATACGCGCACAGGTGGTGCGTCCAGCTCATAAAAACACTCTTCATTGATAATTGCCATCACTTCCGAACCAACGCCAACCGCCGGTTCTGCTTCTTCAACAATCACGGCTTTATGCGTTTTGCGAACAGATGCTGCAATTCCTTCACGATCCAGTGGACTCAGGGTATAAAGATCAATCACTTCAGCGTGGATGCCCTGTGTTGCAAGCATATCAGCTGCCTGCAAACACCAGTGCACCGAGATGTTGTAACCAAATAAAGTGACATCCTTACCTTCACGCGTCACTTCCGAGCCAATCAGTGGCAGGAAGAATTCTTCATCAGAAACTTCACCTTTCATGTTGTACATCAACTCGTGCTCGTTAATAAACACGGGATCATCACAACGAATTGCTGACTTCAGTAATCCATAGGCCTGCCTGGGACTGGAAGGTGTCACTACACGTAAACCTGCAATGCCCATGAATACCTTTTCCATACGTGCTGAATGCTGTGCGCCTAACTGATGCGCTGTACCACCTGGTGAACGCACAACGATGGGCGCCTTGAGCTGTCCGCCTGACATATAGTGGACCTTGGCTGCCGTATTAAAGATCTGATCCATCGCCAGCCACGCAAAGTTAACTGACATAATTTCGATAATCGGACGCACACCCAGATAAGACGCGCCAATACCCAGACCGGTATAGCCGTTTTCAGAAATAGGAGTGTCAATCACACGCTCGGCACCGTACTTGTCATACAGGCCTTTGGTTGCCTTATAAGTACCACCGGCAACTGCGATATCTTCACCCATGCAGATAACCATTGGATCACGTGCCATTTCTTCATCATGTGCACGCTGGATTGCTTCCCAGAACATTATATTGGACATTATTGAGCCCCTCCATTTACCCACGGGTCATTTTCGACCAGGGTATATTTCTCCAGCATTTCCGGTGGTGGCTCAGGAGATTCTTCCGCAAATTTAATCACTTCATCTTCAATGGTTTCAAGGATTTCACCATCCATTGTTTTATAGTCATCCAGGGTAATTTCACCCGCTGCTATCAGACGATCCCGCAGCATAATAATCGGATCACGTTCGCCCCACATACGCTCTTCTGATTTGGGTCGATATGCATTCGAATCTGACATGGAATGACCGCGATAACGGTAAGTCATCAGCTCCAGAAAATAAGGACCTTTACCGGAACGCACATGCTCAACTGCTTTCTGCGCGGCCTCATAAACGATTTCAACATCCTGACCATCCACTTGCTCAGAGGGAATGTTATAACCTGCAACTCGTTTGTACTGATCGACAACCGCTGTCGAGCGGTCAATACGTGTGCCGATACCGTATAAGTTATTTTCACAGATATACAACACGGGCAGATCCCAGACCTTGGCCATGTTGAGAGACTCATGGAACGTGCCCTGATTATTCGCAGCATCACCGAGGAAGCAGATGCTGATCTCATCACCACCTTTCATCTTGATTGCTTTAGCAATGCCCGCAGCTAACGGGAATGGGCCGCCTACGAGTGCATAGCCACCCATAAAACGCTGCTCAACACCAAAGATATGCATGGAACCGCCCAAACCCTTACTGCAACCGGTAACCTTGGCAAACAGTTCAGCCATGACCGCTTTAGGGTCAACACCACATTTGATCGCATGAATATGGTCACGATAACTGGTCATTACATAGTCATGTCCCGGACGAGCGGCTTCAAGCACGCCAAAGGCACAAGCCTCTTCTCCCGGATACAGGTGCAGAAAGCCACCAATCTTACGTTCTACATAAGCTTCATAGCAGCGTTCTTCGAAACGTCGTGCAAACAACATTTCACGCAATAAGCGTTTTTTTACGTCAGCGTCCATAGATTCCCACTTAAAATGCCTGCAAATTCACTAAAACATTGTTTTTTAGTGAATATGTTAAAAATTCAAACGCGCTATGATCTTATTTTTAGGCGCTCAGGTCAAGAAAAACGACCTGACCAAAATAGGCCATGATCAGGTATTTTCCATAAAATACAATAAGATATGCCATAAGCGTTAATTTTAAGAAGAATTAAATAAGCGTAAAAGAAACTGACAGATCAAGCCAGACACCCGGATAAATGATATAGTTTTGGATATTGACCAGCAAAAACAATACTGAAAGCCACATGAATTCTGAACAATCCATTACCCTGACCCGCCCTGACGACTGGCACCTGCACGTGCGCGATGGTCAGGCCATGCAATCGGTTATCCAGCATACGGCGCAGCAATTTGCGCGCGCGATCATCATGCCAAACCTGAAACCACCGGTAACCCATGTTCAGCAGGCAGAGGACTACCGTCAACGTATTCTCGCAGCCCTGCCATCAAACAGTAATTTTGAACCATTGATGACACTATACCTGACAGACAATACCCGTAAAGATGAAATTATCGCTGCGGCAAACAGTGGTTTTATTCATGCCTTCAAGCTATATCCATCCGGTGCAACGACCAATTCGGATGCTGGCGTGACCCGTGTTG
>Ga0316205_10004383_pt1 | contig 12416 bp, 11 predicted proteins | sample 3monthpyrite_MG_FD_204941 | JGI IMG/M metagenome (GOLD analysis project Ga0316205, IMG submission 204941) | Microbial mat bacterial communities from mineral coupon in-situ incubated in ocean water Damariscotta River, Maine, United States -... | ecosystem: Environmental > Aquatic > Marine >... | reverse complement strand
TCTGCGCTCGAGCTTTCGGGTGAGAAGGCCGAGATTGGCAAACAGGCAATCGCCGCAATGTCAGCTGGCGCACAGCCAGTCGCGCGCGGCGGCCAGCCTAGCGATATTGCCAATGCCATGGCTTACCTTGCCAGCGAAGAGGCCTCGTTCGTCAATGGCATATCGATCGTTGTTGACGGCGGGATCACAATCGGCCCGAAATATTCGTGGGACGATCAAGAGCCTGACATGTTCGAAGCGTTGCGCGCACTGGCGGAAGAAGACGCCGAGTGAGCGCGGCCACCAAACACACTCCGCTTCCACAAAGGATAAAGCTGTTCCACGGCTTTGGCGCGGTGGCGTTTGGCATCAAGGACAATGGATTTTCCGTTTTCCTGCTGATTTTCTACAATCAAGTCCTCGGCATGGAGGCGCAGCTGGTCAGCCTTGCACTCGCTCTCGCGCTCATCATCGATGCCTTTGTTGATCCAATGCTCGGCAATTTGTCAGACCGCACCTACTCACGTTGGGGCCGACGATTGCCGTGGCTATATTTGGCACCGATTCCGCTTGCATTCGTCTGGGTGTTTTTGTGGCAACCGCCAATTGGCGGCGAGCCGACCTTTTTGGGCCTATTGGGCTTGGCCGTATTGGTTCGCCTGCTGCTATCGGCATGCGAAGTGCCATCGACTTCGCTGGTCCCCGAGTTGACGCGCGACTATGACGAGCGAACAACGCTATTCCGCTACCGCTTTCTGTCGGGTTGGACAGGCGGACTGATCATGCTGTTCCTGGCGTATCAGGTTTTTCTGGCAGATAGCCTGCTCGAGCCTGAGGGCTATGCCATCTATGGCTATTTTGGCGCGGCGGTCATCGTTGTATCAGTGATCGGATCGGCGCTGGGTCAGCACAGCCGCGTTGCAAAGCTGCCCAAGGACAAGCCGCCGCCATTCAGCCTGAAGGTTGCGTTTTCAGAGATATGGCAGGCTTTGTCCGAAAGGGCATTTCTGATCCTGGCTGGTGGAGCTCTGGGAGCCTACGTCAGCCAAGGTATGACTTTTGCACTTTCGAATTATCTCTATTTGTTCGTCTGGGAGTTTTCGACAGGGGCATTCGCGATCTATCCCATCGTGCTGTTTCTCAGCGTCGTTGTGGCTTTTGTTGCCTTAGGTCCTGCTCATAAGAAATGGGGCAAGCCCAAGGTCGCCGCCGCCACTACGATCATATCTATGGTGCTCTATCTGATCCCCTATGGCTTCTATTGGATCGGTGCTTGGCCTGAAATTGGTTCCAATGCATCGACCGCTTTGGTCTTCCTATTCCTGCTGCTTAGCAATGCTTTCGGGGTGATGGTGATGATCTCGGCTTCTTCAATGGTTGCTGAGATCGTCGAGGCTTTCGAGGAGCGGACCCAGCGCCGCGCTGAAGGCTCGTTCTATTCGGGTTATTGGTTCATCCAGAAATGTGCCACTGGCATCGGCATCTTCTTGACCGGCATGATTGTGGCAATCGCGCAATTGCCCGAGAAAGCTCAACCAGGCGAAGTCGCAATGCCGATCATCGACAGTATGATTATGCAATATTGCATCGCCATCGTCGTGCTTGGTCTATTCTCTGCTTGGTTTATGAACCGCTTTCCAATTGACCGCGCCGAGCATGAAGCCAGGCTTGCGCTTCTCGACGCAAAAACAATCACCGGAGATGTCGACGGCACCTCCGCAAACTCTTAGGCTCCAACCGACTCTACAAAGGAATTAGCTCATGAATTTTGACCTGACCGAGCGGCAAACCCACTGGCGCGATCGCGTACGCGATTTCATCGAAGCGAATGTTCGACCGAACATGCAGACCTATATTGATCAAGATAATGAGGGTGAGCGCTGGAAGGTCATCCCGATCATCGAAGACATGAAGGTCAAGGCCAAGTCACAAGGCATCTGGAACCTGTTCATGCCGCCACAGGGGCAACTGGGCCATGTGGATGACAGCTTTGAGTTTGAAGGCCCCGGCCTGACCAATCTCGAATATGCGCTTTGCGCGGAAGAAATGGGCCGCCTTGGCTGGTCGAGTGAGTGCTTTAACTGCTCTGCGCCGGATACGGGCAATATGGAGGTGTTCCACCGCTATGGCACGCGCGAGCAAAAGGAACAGTGGCTCACTCCGCTGATGAACGGTGAGATCCGTTCTGCCTTCCTGATGACCGAGCCAGCCGTTGCCTCGTCGGACGCAACAAATATCGAAACGCGCATTGACCGTGATGGTGATGACTACGTCATCAACGGCGTAAAATGGTGGTCTTCGGGCCTCGGTGATCCGCGCTGTAAAGTCGCAATCGTTATGGGCAAAACCAATTTCGAAGCCAAACGTCACCAGCAGCAATCGCAAGTCATCGTTCCGATGGATGCGCCTGGCGTCAACATTCTGCGCCACCTGCCGGTGTTTGGTTATGACGATGCGCCGCACGGTCATATGGAAGTCGAACTGAAAGACGTCCGCGTTCCGGCCACCAATCTGTTGTTAGGCGAAGGACGCGGTTTCGAGATCGCTCAAGGCCGGCTCGGCCCTGGCCGGATACACCATTGCATGCGCACAATCGGCGTCGCGGAAGAAGCATTGGCCAAAATGTGCAAGCGCCTTCAATCACGCGAAGCATTTGGCAAGCCAATCTACAAGCACTCGGTTTGGGAAGAGCGCGTTGCACGTGCGCGGATCGACATTGAAATGACCCGCCTGCTTTGCCTCAAGGCTGCTGACATGATGGACAAGGTCGGCAACAAATCGGCTAAGCAGGAAATCGCCATGATCAAGGTGCAGGCACCCAATATGGCGCTTTCGATCATCGACGATGCGATTCAAGCACATGGCGGCGGCGGCGTTTCAAACGACTTCGGTCTTGCCAGTGCCTATGCACACCAGCGGACGCTGCGTCTGGCCGACGGACCGGATGAAGTGCACGCACGGTCGATCGCACGGATCGAATTCTCCAAGCACACCGACTTGCCCAACGATACGGGTATAAGTTCGGGCGATCTGGCGGTAACCCGCTAAGTCTCAAGATCAAGCCAGAACAAAGGAAAACAACATGGCAAAAGCGGCGATACTAGAACAGCCGGGCAATGGCCTCACCATTGGTGAGGTCGAGCTGGCTGATCCGGCTCCGCATGAGGTTTTGATCGACACCAAGGCTTGCGGCCTGTGTCACTCAGACCTGCACTTTATCGATGGCGCCTATCCGCATCCATTGCCGGCAATTCCGGGACACGAGGCCGCGGGCATCGTTCGCGCGGTTGGTAGTGAGGTCCGCTCGGTCAAACCAGGTGACCATGTCGTTTCCTGTCTGTCCGCGTTTTGTGGGCAATGCGAATTCTGCGTAACCGGCAGGATGGCATTGTGCATGGGGGCGGCCACCCGCCGCGGTGCCGACGCCCCTATGCGGATTACTCGCAATGGCGGTGAAACGGTCAATCAGATGCTCAACCTGTCAGCTTTCAGCGAGCAGATGTTGATCCACGAGAATGCTTGCGTCACCATCGACAAAGAAATGCCGCTAGATCGTGCAGCCCTGATTGGCTGCGCTGTTACGACCGGCGCGGGAACAATCTTCAATGCAGCAAACCTGACACCGGGTGAAACCGTCGTCGTCATTGGCTGTGGCGGTGTCGGGCTGGCCGCGATCAATGCTGCCAAGATTGCCGGTGCTGGGATGGTGATTGCAGCCGATCCGCTGCCAGAGAAACGCGAGCTGGCCAAGGTTTTGGGCGCATCGCACACCATCGATGCATTGGCCGATGATGCAGCAAAGCAGATTATCGATCTAACCGATGGCGGAGTGCATTACGCAATCGAGGCGGTCGGCCGACAGGCTTCTGCTGATCTGGCAGTTGCATCGCTCAGACGCGGCGGAACGGCCATCATTCTCGGCATGATGCCGCTCGATTGCAAAGTCGGACTTAGTGCGATGGATTTGCTCGGAGGCAAGAGGTTGCAGGGTGCGATCATGGGTTACAACCAATTCCCGGTTGATCTGCCACGTCTAGTTGACTTCTACATGCGCGACCTACTCGATCTCGACACTCTGATTGCAGAACGGATCAGTCTCGACGAGATCAACCAAGGCTTCGACAAGATGCGCGACGGGCATTCGGCGCGTTCGGTCATTGTATTCGATTGAGTTGATCATGGCAGACGAACAAGCGATGGATTACGAAAAAGAAATGGTCGGCACTGTTGATGTGCCCGACGCAGACAAATTGGACGAGGGCAAGCTGACCGAATGGATGGCAGCCAATGTCGAAGGGTTCGAAGGCCCTATCAACATGACCAAGTTCAAAGGCGGCCAATCTAACCCGACATACAGGATCGACACGCCTTCGCGGTCCTACGTCCTGCGCCGTCAGCCTTTTGGCAAGCTGCTTCCGAGCGCGCATGCGGTCGACCGCGAGTATAAAGCAATGGCTGCGCTCGGCCCTACCGGATTTCCTGTCCCCAAAGCATACGGCCTTTGCGAAGACACTGACGTTGTAGGGTCGATGTTCTTTATCATGGGTCTCGCCGACGGACGCAGCCTTTGGAATGGATCGCTTCCAGCGTCGGACAATGCCGAGCGCACCAGCATATACAACGCGATGATCGATACGATGGCCGATCTGCATACGGCCGATGTTGATGCAATCGGAATGAGCGACTTTGGCAAGCCAACCGACTATTGCGCGCGCCAGATTTCGCGTTGGTCCAAGCAGTATAAACTGTCTGAAACCGAAGTCATTCCCGAGATGGACGAGCTGATTGAATGGCTACCTACGACTATTCCGGAGCAACATGCGAGCAGCATTGTTCACGGAGATTACCGGCTCGACAATATGATCTTCCACAAGCACAAGCCCGAAGTGCTCGCGGTGCTCGATTGGGAATTGTCAACGCTGGGCGATCCAATTGGCGATTTCAGCTATCTGATGCTCAACTGGATCAGCCCGGTCGATGGCCGCGCAGGCATTGGCGGGCTTGATCATGCGGCGATGGGAATTCCGACGATCGAGCAAGCGACCGAGCGTTATGTGAAACGCACTGGTTATCCTGTGCCGCCAATGGATTGGTATTTCTCTTACAATCTGTTCAGGCTTGCAGGCATTATCCAAGGCATCAAGAAACGTGTGATCGACGGCACCGCTTCATCTGCGCATGCCAAGAAGATGTCCGATCGCGTCGTGCCGCTGGTTGAGCGGGCGTATCATTTTGCCAAACAGGCTGGTCTTTAGAAACCACGGTTCCATTTGATCGCGACGCCGGCATCATCAGACGCAGTGGCGATATGACCAGGTTGGCGCCGATAGAATAGACTGGCGGAGGTGTTTCCGCCAAACATCGCGCCGCTCCAGGCCAGTTCGCTCATGACCTCGCGTCCGCCGGGCGAAAGGGAGATTGCGCGCCGATCGAAGATCGCACTCTCAGTGCTGTACTCGTACGCGACAGGCAAATTTAAGCTAAGCCCGCCCTTCTCGACCCGCAGCGGCTGCGTCACTCTAAAACCAAAACTGTCACCCGCCTGGAACATACTCCGGCGCGATACATCAAAAGACCAGGCGTTGCTGGCGAAGTTCGAACCACTTGAAATCAAGCCCACGCGGTCGGCCCGCGTTTGTCCCAATCGGAATGCTCCCCCTAGTCGCCATTGCCCCGCAACCGGGAAGGACGCGGACCCATCGAAAAACAGCGTGTTCGCCCCGCCAGCGCCAATCGATCGATCAAAATAGGCTCCGAGAACGGTTTGCTCTTCCTGCATCATCGTCAAACCGAAAGCGGTCTCTATCGAACCAATTCGCCGGTCAGCAAACAAGCCGACATTGCTGATACCGTAACGCTCGCGTGTGCGCCCGCGAAAGCCTTGAGAAATTCTCAAACCGCCAAGGATAGCGTCACCGCGGTCAGCGCTAACAGTCAGGCCCCAATTGCCAAGCTTATGGCGCAACGCAAAGGCCGCATCACTGCGGCGGAAAAAGCCATTTTCGGTGCCAGCCGTTTGAGCGATCAAAAAGGCTGGTCTGCTTTGACCCTGCAGCTGACCTACCAATCCATATGAGCTTTCGGCAAAACCAAACGCAACATCCATGTCAGGCGCCAGTTTCAACGCAATGCGTGCGGCAAGAACGCGGGCTTGCTCTGCTTCATCCTGCGAAAGCCGCAACTGACCCGATTGAGCGAATCCCGATGTTGGCGCATCCTCGACCCTGAAAGCGAGCGAAACGCCGTTACCACTTGCGGTAAGTCGACGACCGCGATTGGCCACTGCACCCTCCAATTTTGGAGCAACCGAAGCGGAACGGAAACGCGAGCCGAGATCGAAGTTGTAAGCACGGTCATATTTGTCGGTCAGGACGGTTTGCAACGGAGCATCAGTAAGCGCATCACCCATCGCGGTAGAGGCAACCCCTGAATTGTCACCTATAGCAAGCGCCATAGTTGTTCCGGCGATGCTCATGGTGCCTTGCGGGCTGACAGCAGCCGCAATGTCCAAGGTGCCCCTGCCAAAGACGGCGTCAGTTCCGGCATCGCCTGCGTCTGCCGCGGTATCGAGCAGAATCTCGACAATTTCCGCTCCTGTCAGGTTGGGAAATGCCTGGGCCAACAATGCAACCGCGCCGGCAACTTGCGGTGCCGAAAAGCTCGTGCCCGAAAAAAGAGTGACGAACTGGTTGCCGTTGGCGTCGGTCGTAACTTCCAATACACCTTCATTATAAACGCAGCAAATGCGTTCACCCTGTGCGGTCAGATAGGATGCTGCCAAATTACCGGCGCGATTGCTGAAGTCCGAAAATTCACCATTCGGATCGACTGACCCGACAATTATGACATTGCCTCCACCTGCCGCCAGCAAGCCCTCCGCAAATGGGTCGGGTTGGTTGGGGTCGACGTTGGGATCGGTGGAATCGCCGTCGTTCCCGGCGGAAACCACTATAACAATACCCGCGTTCGCGGCGGTGGTAATAGACGTCCTCAACCGGGCGGTTGGCGCGCCTCCGCCCAGGCTAATGTTGATCACTGTCGCACCGGATGCAACGGCTTGATCTACGCCATCGGCAATATCGCGATCGAAAAAGGCACAGCCCTCGAGATCCGCGTCATCCTCATCGACTGTACAAGTGCCTGGCGCATCTCCGCGCAACGCCAAAATTTGCGCATCGAATGCGATCCCGACAACGCCGGTGTCGTCCCGCGCGGCGGCAGCTACAAGTGCAACATTGGTCCCGTGGTCATCGATCGCCTCAACCGAAGCGTTGCCGGCCACATCCTGAGAGTCCGGGTGCAGGCGACCAGCAAACTCCGGGCTATCTTGATCAATACCGGTATCAATGATGGCTATTATTTCACCAGCCCCCGTGTTTCCACCTTCCCAAGCGGTAATCGCATTGTGCACGCCGGGACCATCCGAACGCCGAAACTCAGCTGTGTCGAAACTCGACGGAGGTGGAGGTGGCGGAGGTGGTGGAGGCGGAGGTGGAGGAGGCGGAGGTGGTGGTGGTGGCGGAGGAGGAACACTAACTGGTCCCCCACCGTTCGACGTCGCCCCACCGCCGCAGGCCGACAGAACCGCTAATCCCGCCAGAGCAGCGCATATCTTGATACAAGTTGAGGTACGGGCGATTGTCATCATTATTGGCCTTATTAGCTTACCCGCGGGCGGTAGGCAGAATAGCTTGAATTACGAGTGAACGCAAAGCGTTGGCGCCGCGTTTACCAAGCGATGCGTACGACATTCACTTGCCCCCTTCTTACACCCTCGCTAGCAGCGCGAAACAAAGGAGCCAATTGCATGTCCATCACTCTTGAAACCGCCATCGAAACAGCTTGGGAAGACCGCGCGAATGTTAGCCCCGCAAGCAGCGATGTACGCGCGCATGTAGATACAGCGTTATCGATGCTCGACAGCGGAGAAGGCCGTGTCGCTGAACCTGATGGCAAAGGCGGCTGGACGGTGAACCAATGGCTCAAAAAGGCGGTTCTGCTTTCATTTCGGTTGAACGAGAATGCGGTCATTGATGGTGGTTCCGCAGGCACGCCTGCGTTCGACAAGGTGCCTTCCAAATTCGCCGGTTGGTCCGAGAAGGATTTTAAGCGGGCTGGTTTTCGAGTGGTTCCTGGTGCTGTCGCGCGGCAAGGCGCGCATATCGGACAGGACGTCGTTCTGATGCCCAGTTTCGTCAACATTGGCGCTTATGTCGGTGACGGAACGATGGTGGATACTTGGGCCTCAATCGGCAGCTGTGCGCAGATAGGAAAGGGCTGTCATATCTCTGCAGGCACGGGCATCGGCGGGGTCCTCGAACCAATGCAGGCGAACCCGACGATCATCGGCGACAATTGTTTCATCGGTGCCCGATCAGAAATCGTTGAGGGTGTTATTGTTGGTGAAGGCTGTGTGGTCGCTATGGGAGTCTTTATCACCCAATCGACCAAGATCGTAAATCGCGAGACCGGAGAGATCATCACTGGTCACATCCCACCTTACAGCGTGGTCGTACCCGGCGCTTTACCTGGCAAAGCGCTTCCCGACGGATCGCCCGGCCCGTCGCTCGCATGCGCAGTAATCGTTAAAACAGTCGATGCTCAAACGCGTTCGAAGACTGGAATCAACGAACTACTGCGCGCCTAATAGCGTTTCTGGCGGAAAAATCTCCTCGACGCCGGGTCTTGAATGATCCGGTGCTAGCCCAAATCAGTCGGGAACTGGCGTTTCAATCGCCTTCAAAGCTGCAACGCTTGCCTTGTAAGCTTCCGCAGCGCGTATAACGCGCATCATGTTGCCAAAGGATATCTGCTCCAGCTCGGACTGCGTGTATCCTCGTCGTGCCAGTTCGGTGAACAAAGCGGGATAGGTAGAGACATCTTCCAATCCGTCTGGCGCGAATGGAATCCCGTCATAGTCTCCGCCGATACCGATGCTGGCCACTCCTGCAATATCGCGAACATGATCGATATGATCGGCAGTGTCGCCAATTCCAGCCTTGGGCAACGGATTAGCCACGTCCCAGGCATCGAGACGCATGCTGACTTCTTCGGGCTGTCCTTGCCACAACGCTGCCAAACGCGCCCGTTCAGCCGAACGGTTGGCGTTCCACTCGCGCGCCGCTTCGCTCAGGAAGCCCGGCACGAATGTAACCATGATAATACCGCCATTGTCAGGTAGTCTTTGTAGCACACCATCGGGTACGTTGCGGGCATGGCCATTGATCGCACGTGCAGAAGAATGGCTGAAGATCACCGGCGCTTTCGCTACATCCAGTGCGTCATGCATCGCCTCCTCGCTGACATGACTTAAATCGACCAGCATGCCCATGCGGTTCATTTCGCGCACAAGAATTTTGCCAAAATCTGTCAGCCCGCCATGTGTCGGCTCATCGGTCGCGCTATCAGCCCACGGCGTATTCTTGGAATGCGTCAGCGTCATATAACGCGCGCCCAACTCATAGGTTTGGCGGAGAACTGCAAGGCTCGAGCCTATCGAATGGCCACCCTCCATACCCATCAATGATGCAATCTTTCCGCCAACAACGGCGGCCTGCACTTCGTCCGCCGACAAGGCGAGTACGAGATCGCCAGGATAGCGATCAATCAATCGCTTGGTCACGTCGATTTGTTCAATCACAGCTTGCACCGCTTCAGGCTCAGGCAATGAAGCAGGCACATATACCGACCAGAATTGCGCGCCGACTTTGCCTTCGCGTAAACGGATCAAATCGGTGTGCATTGTCCGGCCCGAAGGATGATCATCGCCGGTGGCACTTGTATCCTCGAAATCAAAATCCCCGATGACGTTGCGATACCGGCCGCGCAGCTGGATTGGGACATCATTATGTCCATCCCAAATCGGCGATGCCTCCAGGGCAGCCGCGGCGGTCTCCTCTGGCGTCTGGGCAACCGCAGGCGCTGACAACAACATTATCAGCGCAAAAAGTGAGAGCTTTTTCATTTACGTTCTCCGTCAGCGGTCACTAAGACTGCATGCAACGTTCTTACCGCAATGACGGGCGGTTAAAAGGGGGAAGAGCATTATGAGCAAGGCCCGTGCAATCATCGCCAAGCTTGGGCTTGAACCGCACCCCGAAGGTGGATGGTACCGTGAAACATGGCGTGCCGCCTCTCCGGAAGGCGAGCGGCCGAGCGCTACCGCAATCCATTTTTTGCTCGAGGCGGGTCAAACTTCGCATTGGCACACTGTCGATGCGGCGGAATTCTGGACGTGGCATGCTGGCGACCGGTTGCCGCTGGCGATTTCCAAAAATGACGCTGAAATCCCTCAAACCGTTACGCTTGGGGGCGATGTATTGAATGGCGAAGTTGTCCAGCAAGTTATCAAAGCGGGTTATTGGCAAGCGGCTGGGCCACCTATCGGAGAAAGCGGCTATACTTTGGTTTCTTGTATTGTGGCCCCCGGTTTCGAGTTTTCCGGATTCAAGATGGCGTCTCCCGACTGGGCGCCCGGAGGAGATAACTAATGTTTCGCGCAACTCTGCTTTGGGTGCTGGCAATTTTCTATGCAATCGCGGGCTATTTCCACTTGGTGTCGCCGTCCGGCTTCTTGTCGATCATGCCCGATTGGGTACCATTCCCCGAACAGGTGGTGCGGTGGACGGGCATTGCAGAGCTGCTGGGCGCTGCGGGATTGGTGCAGCCATGGTCAGAGAGGCTTCGCAAAGCAGCAGGCATCGGCTTGGCGCTCTACGCATTGTGCGTATGGCCAGCCAACATCAATCATTTTGCCTTGGATATGGCGCGGGCGGATGGCGGATTTGGCCTAGCCTATCATGTGCCGCGGATGATCGCGCAGCCGATCATAATCTGGCTGGCGCTGTGGGTAAGCGGAACGACCAATTGGCCGTTCCGCCCCAAAGTTTAGTCAGACTTAGCTCAGGTGCTTTGAAACAGCAGCTGTCATCTGGAACATTGAAATCTGTGCGCTGCCGATAACCGCGCCCAGCTTTCCGTCGGGATTGATCTGACGCTTGTCCTTGCTGTCTTGCAAGTTGTTCGCCTTAATATATTCCCAAACTTTCGAAGTAACCTGAGCGCGGGTCATCGGACCTTTGCCAATTACGTTCTCAAGATCACCCGAAAGAGTTACGGGTTTCTGAAGTGCATTATTTTTGCCAGCCATGGTATTTTCCTTTCCTAGATTGGCTTTAGAATCTTAATCGAGGGATTCATCCTCTTCCCAATCGCCGTCACCTTCCTCGCGCTTATAGGTGCCTGTTAGCACCGCTGCGGCAACGACATGGCCTTCCATCGACTTGATAAGCTCGGCGCTATCCACGCCGGGCATCAAGGTCAAAGGAAGGTCAAGCGCGAAGATCTGAAATATGTACTGATGCGCATCATCGTCTTGTGGCGGCGCAGGAAGCAGCCATTCCGAATTGCGCTTCGAATTCTTGCCCACTCGCGGAGGCACTTCGCCCTCCAGCAGCATTCCTTTCTGCCCGGGTAGACCCCAAACAGCCCAATGGCACGTCAATGCATCGCCATTGGTGTCCGCATCCTCGACCAGAACGACAACCTCCTGTGCTCCGGGAGGGGGTGCGCTCCATTCGAGCGGCGGTGCAACGGCATCTTCTTCATCAGCGGTGAAGCACGGATCAAGCTCTTCACCATTCGCGAATGCGGGGCTGGAAAGCTTAAAGCCGGCCCTTGCAAATGTCTTCTCGTCAGCCAGCTTTGCAACGGTCAGCTTGGCATGCCCTGAATGCGGGTTAGTCAATGCAGGACCAAGCCAGGCAGGCACATTTGACGACATTCGCTTCTCTCTCCTTGTCCTGCGATACTACGCCCCTTGGATAAAGGCTGCGAGGGTTCGACCGGGGAAATATTGCGCATATTGCGGGTTTTCCACCGTATAGAGGCCAGTAAGAGCACAAAATGCACCAATTTACGGATGAGAAGCGAAAAAATACGCGGTTTGGCGCTTGCCCAGCTTCTGTTCAGGCGGCATCGTTGAGTCTGAGTTTTGGACTATCCGGCTACCAGCCGGGCGGAATTCGGAGTGTTTTCATGAGTATCGGTCGCAATATCATCAGCGCAACGCTGGCGTTTTCTCTCGTGGCTTGCGGCGGCGGTGATGCCGCCCCGCCTGTGGCCGGGCCAAATCCCACGCCCACCACCACGACTTCTGCTTGTTCGCTGTCGGCGCGGCAGGATTTTGCATTCGCTGTGCTCGACGAATGGTATCTGTTCCCCGACTTGCTCGACCGCTCTGTCAACAAAGCCAACCACAACTCGGTTCAATCCTACTTAGATGCACTGGTCGCTCCGGCCCGCGCGCAGAATTTCGACAAGGGCTTCACCTTTATCACTTCGATCCAGGCTGAAAACGATCTGATCAACAATGGCTCGAGCGCCGGATTCGGTATCAGGCTTGGCTATGACACGGTGAACAACCGCGTATTCATTCT
>Ga0316205_10004382_pt1 | contig 12418 bp, 13 predicted proteins | sample 3monthpyrite_MG_FD_204941 | JGI IMG/M metagenome (GOLD analysis project Ga0316205, IMG submission 204941) | Microbial mat bacterial communities from mineral coupon in-situ incubated in ocean water Damariscotta River, Maine, United States -... | ecosystem: Environmental > Aquatic > Marine >... | reverse complement strand
CCAATTAAAACATTGTTCAGATTTACATACTTTTCTATGAACATGGGTGTTCTAAAGGCTTCGCTGTAAAGAATTTTAATATACGTATCAGGTATTATCTGATGTGTCATACCTAATTTAGGCATTAGACCACTGCCACCGTTTTCAGTATTATTTTCAGTACGAATGCCTGCAACAAAAAGAGTGTCTTCACTCATTTGGTATTTTAGTTGAGTATAAAATGCTGCAGTACTGGTATCCTGTTTATCAGGATAAGCGGGTGATGTTACAGAACCCGTCAAATCGGATGTGAACAATAGCGGTTCTGATTTTTGCGTCTCTACCGAAGCTCCTACAATGTATTTTAGTTTATCTGTTATGCTATCTTTGTATTGTGCTTCCAGACTGTAACGTTCTACCGTATTGATAACAGTGGATGCATTACTTGCTGAATCATCACATGTTCCTGGAGGTGTAGGTATTGTAATGTTAAAAGCCGAACAATCTGCAGCACTTGAGGGGAATGGGAATTGACCTACATGTATATCTTTATCACTAATGTCGTATCGTAACCAGAAATTTAATTCACCACTGTCAAAATTGAATTTTTTATTTGCATCAATATAACCTACGGCTGTTTCGAATGTTCCATTTTGCCAAACCCAGGGATTTATACCATATAGCGCTTTTTCACGATCAAACATCGACGCATGCACACGCCAGCTATCGCCATAACCATCAAGAAATATATTTTTAACATCATAACGATAATCAAGGTCGACTAAATTTCCAAATTCATCATTAGTGCCCGTATAATCATAACCATTATCACGTTGAATACTGGCTGCCATGCTTAAATTATCACTGTGATGCACGATACTGCCATATTTATGAGAATTACTGCCTCCACGAATCGTTACCTGATCACTATTATCTGTACCTTGCTTGGTGATAATATTAATAACGCCACTGATTGAGTTGGTGCCATAAAGAACTGATGCAGGGCTACGAACAACTTCAATACGCTCGATCATTTCAATCGGTATGTAATCTAGTAAAGTTGAACCAAACAGGCTTTCATATGACGGGTGGCCGTTGATCAAATAGAGTGATTTATTATTAAACAGGCCGGGTGTAACACCTCTAAATGTTTGCGTAGTCTGTCCAAGATATGTTTCACCTTTAACAATTCCTGGTAACAGGCTTATGGCATCATGAATGCTGATAATGCCCCATTCTTTAATTTGTTGTGCAGTTATAATTGAGATTGAGGCGGGTGATTGAGCTGCTTTTTCATTCTCCTGTGATGCGGTATAGATTTCTACCTGCATTAATTCACTTAAAGACATAGAGAAAAAATCTGCATCTTCAGCGTAACTGTTTGAAATACCGACTAATGTTATAAAAAGCGCTTGAGAGCTCTTAAATAGCACTTAAATACTCCTGTGTATTAATATCATATGTATTAATAACAAGCCTTTACCCCTTAAAACATGATGGCTTCGACTATTAATTACCACTCAGTATAGTAGGTTAATTTAGATTTTTCACAACCTGCTCAAATTTAATCCTGTTAAAAAAGTCTGGAAGTTAGTTTGATGGCCAGCTAATATCCGTTCACCTTAAAATCGTATAAAATTATTTACTCATTAGATTAAAGTAGAAAATATGTCTCAAACAGATTACATCGTGAAACCAGGTGGAAGCCTTAGTGGCGAATTTCGTGTGCCTGGTGATAAGTCTATATCACACAGATCGATTATGTTCGGTGCTATTGCCGATGGTACAACCCGTGTAACGGGTTTTTTACAGGGTGAAGATAGCTTAAATACACTTAGAGCCTTTCGAGCAATGGGTGTAGATATTGTTGGCCCAAATGACAAAGGTGAGGTAGTCATTAATGGAGTGGGTATAGATGGTTTATCAGCTCCTGCCAAGCCTATTGATCTTGGAAATTCTGGAACTTCAATTCGTTTAATGTCAGGTTTATTGTCTGGTCAGGCATTTGATGTTGAATTGAGTGGTGATCGTTCTCTATCGAAGCGACCAATGAAACGTGTTACAGAGCCATTAGCCTTAATGGGAGCAAAAGTCGATACAGATGAAGGCGGTCGACCACCACTAAAAATTAATGGTGGTTCGGCAATCAAAGGTATCGATTATCAAATGCCGATGGCCAGTGCACAGGTAAAAAGCTGTATTTTACTCGCAGGTATGTATGCAAAGGGAAGAACCTGTGTCACTGAACCCGCAACCACACGTGACCACACGGAACGTATGTTAAATGCATTTGGTTACCCGGTTGAAACCAGTGGCAACAAGATGTGCTTAGTAGGTGGTGGACGGCTAACGGCCTGCGATATTGATGTTCCTGCTGATATATCTTCTGCGGCTTTTTATATGGTTGGTGCCAGTATTGCAAAAAACTCAGATATAACTTTACAGCATGTTGGTGTAAATCCTACTCGAACCGGAATAATCGATATTCTCAGGTTAATGGGTGCTAATATTGAGTTACTTAATGAGCGCATAGTTGGTGGTGAGCCGGTAGCCGATATACGTATTAAAAGCGCTAAGCTAAAAGGAATCAATGTGCCTGAAAGCCTGGTACCACTTGCTATTGATGAATTTCCAGTATTATTTGTAGCAGCTGCATGTGCAGAAGGAAAAACCGTTGTTACCGGTGCTGAAGAATTACGTGTAAAAGAGTCAGACCGCATTCAGGTAATGGCAGATGGCCTCCAGGCTATTGGAGTAGATGCTGAACCTACAGCAGACGGCATGATTATAAATGGCGGTGTTATTAAAGGCGGCCAGGTACATAGCCATGATGATCACCGTATCGCAATGGCATTTACGATGGCAGCATTACGATCTGAATCAGATATAATTATTGAAGATTGTGAGAATGTTAATACGTCTTTCCCTGATTTTATAGGCATAGCTAATAGAGCGGGCTTAAGTATTTCAGTAGCAAAGTAAAGCACTGTTAGGGAACATCTCCCGCGGGGAAAGAACGCCGCCCAGGTTTATAGACATGGGGCGCCCTGTCCCCTTTATCCAGACCACCAAGAGCAGACTGTGTAGATAGTCCACCCTGTAAAGCTCTTGATGGCATCACAACAGGGGACAGAGCGGGAAAGATGCTCTGTCCCCAAGCAAATCAGCTTATGGTAAACTTTTTATGACATTTAAATCTATCCCAGTTATCACCATAGACGGACCCAGCGGAGCGGGTAAGGGCACAATAGCCCAGAATGTATCGACTGCATTGCAATTCCACATTCTTGATAGTGGCTCTTTATATCGCTTAACGGCACTTGCATCACAAGATGATGAAATTGACCTGTCTGATGAATCAAAAATAGCTGACCTAGCTCTCAATTTACCTGTTGAATTTGTACCTACTGACACGGGCTTGCAAATTCTTTTAAGAAATCAAGATGTAACCGAAGCAATTCGTCAGGAAGAAATAGGAATGCGTGCATCAAAAGTAGCGGCCTTGCCTAAAGTAAGGGAAGCTCTATTAGAGCGCCAGCGCAGCTTTTCAGAGAATCCAGGCCTGGTTGCTGATGGCCGAGATATGGGTACAACCGTATTCCCAGATGCCTTACTAAAAATCTTTATGACCGCATCCGCAGAAGAACGCGCCGAACGGCGTTATAAGCAGTTGAAAGCAAAGGGAATTAATGCTAATATCGCCGCCCTCGTAAAAGACTTAAAGTTACGAGACGAGCAAGACGCAAATCGCGCTGTATCACCGCTTAAACCGGCTGAAGACGCAATCTTACTTGATACCACTACTATGGGTATCGAGGAAGTGACTCAGAAGGTATTAGATCTGGTTAAGCAGCGTTTAGATTAGCACTCTTGCAACTGGTGCTTAAGGTTCCCTCATATGAATTTATTCATGGAATCTTGGGCTTAATTTAACTCTAACCCTGTACTCTGAGCTCTTTGAAAGTCTGTAAGAGCAATCCACCAGTTTACAGTTATATTGGAAAGTATTATGTCTGAATCATTTGCAGAACTATTTGAACAAAGTTTACAAGAAACCGAAATGAATGCCGGTACCATCGTTATGGGTACTATCGTTGATATTTCTAACGGTTATGTAACAGTAGCAGCGGGCCTTAAATCAGAAGGCGTTATCCCTGAATCACAATTTTTAAGCAACGGCGAAGTTGAAGTTAAAATCGGCGACGAAGTTGAAGTTGTCCTTGAAGCTGTAGAAGACGGCTGGGGCGAAACACGTTTATCTCGCGATAAAGCAAAACGTGCTAAAGCATGGATTGTTCTTGAAGCAGCTCATGATGCAGAAGAAATCATTACAGGCATTATCACTGGTAAGGTTAAGGGCGGCTTCACAGTTGAACTTGGCGATATCCGTGCATTCCTTCCTGGTTCATTAGTTGATGTACGTCCAGTACGTGATACATCTTACCTTGAAGGTAAAGAGCTAGAATTTAAAGTTATCAAGCTAGATCAGAAACGTAATAACGTTGTTGTATCTCGTCGTGCAGTTGTTGAGTCTGAGTACTCTGCAGAGCGTGAAGAGCTTCTTAATAGCCTTGAAGAAGGTAAGTCTGTTAAAGGTATCGTTAAGAACCTTACTGATTACGGCGCATTCCTTGATCTTGGTGGCATTGACGGTCTACTACATATCACTGATATGGCGTGGAAGCGTGTTAAACACCCATCTGAAGTAGTTGAAGTGGGTTCTGAGATCGAAGTAGTTGTTCTTAAGTTTGATAAAGATCGTAACCGTGTATCGCTTGGTCTTAAGCAGCTGGGTGAAGATCCATGGGCAGCTATTGCTAAGCGTTACCCAGAAGGTTCACGCCTACAGGGTAAGATCAGCAATATTACTGATTACGGTTGTTTTGTTGAAGTTGAAGATGGTGTTGAAGGCCTTGTACACGTATCTGAAATGGACTGGACTAACAAGAACGTTAACCCTGCTAAAGTTGTAGCACTGGGTGATGAAGTTGAAGTTATGATTCTGGACATCGACGAAGAACGTCGTCGTATTTCACTTGGTATGAAGCAATGTATTGCTAACCCATGGGATGAGTTCGGTGCAACACGTAACAAGGGTGATAAAGTTAGCGGTAAGATCAAATCAATCACTGATTTCGGTATTTTCGTTGGCCTTGACGGTGGAATTGATGGTCTGGTTCACCTTTCTGACCTTTCTTGGGACTCTACTGGTGAAGATCTTGTTCAAAACTACAGCAAAGGCGATGAGCTTGAAGCCGTTGTACTATCTATCGACCCTGAGCGTGAGCGTATCTCTCTTGGTGTTAAGCAGATGGAACAAGACCCATTCTCAAACTTTGTAGCAGCAAACAACAAAGGCGCTTTAGTTAAGGGCGTAATCAAAGAAGTAGATGCAAAGGCAGCTATCGTTGATTTAGGTGAGGGTATTGAAGGTACATTACGTGCTTCTGAGCTTTCTCGTGATCGTGTTGAAGATGCACGCACAGTATTAAAGGCAGGTGAAGACATTGAAGCTAAGTTCCTGGGCGTAGATCGTAAGACACGCACAATCACTTTATCTATCAAAGCGATGGATGCTGATGAAGAAGCTGCAGCAATTAAAGAGTACTCTTCAGACGCAGAACCTGCATCAACTACACTTGGTGACTTGCTAAAAGAGCAAATGGATGCTAAAAATAGTTAATATGTAGTAATATCTCGAAAATTACCTGATTTATCAGATGGATGTAGGGTATTTTAGGTAATTTTTCGAGGTTATAACAATAAATTGCAGTTGGGTCATGGATGACTCAAAACTGTATTAACTGGGGAACATCGTATGTCGGGCGAAGTAGTATCAAGATCAATGATGAAATCTGAGCTAATTGAACTGATGGCGCGCAAGCAAAATCATCTGGCTTATAAAGATGTAGAGTTAGCTGTAAAAAGTTTATTAGAACAAATGTCTGAAGCACTTGCTACAGGTGATCGAATCGAAATTCGTGGCTTTGGTAGCTTTAGCTTACATTTCAGACCCCCAAGAGCGGGACGCAACCCTAAAACAGGTGATGCGGTATCACTACCTGGAAAATACGTTCCTCACTTCAAACCAGGTAAAGAGCTTCGAGAACGTGTTAACGAAACGCTAAAAAATAGTTAATGTTTCCGGTTTGTCAGTAAATGTTCTGGCAGCACTTCCAATAAAGCATATAATCAATAGCCGATTTAACAAATGATACGATTTATAAGTCTGCTAATTTCCATACCTTTAATTGTACTAATTAGTGCATTTGCATTTAATAATCCGCAATTAGTTATAATTGATCTTTTTACGTCTAAAGTTGAATTGCCATTAGCTGTGGCTTTGTTAATTTCGCTTTTAACAGGCGTGATTATTGGTTATGTATTTAATTTACTCAGCTTGTATGCTCAGAAAAAAAAGTACTCACAACTTAAGAAAAAAAATGAAGCCTTAAATGGATTGTCTGAGGTTTTAAATAAATCTGACAAATGAATAAATGATTGAATATCTGGATATAAGCACTTCCTCCCAATGGACTATTTATTTTTTACCCGTATTAGGATTTTTATTGGGTATCTTTCTTGCTCGTCGACGATTTAAAAAACAGAAAAAACAACTTAGATTTTCCAATGACTATTTTCAGGGTCTTAATTATTTATTAAATGATGAGCAGGATAAAGCGCTCGATATATTTATTCAATTAGTCGAAACTGACTGGGAAACTATAGATACCAGTTTAGCATTAGGTTCAATTTTTAGACGTAATGGTGAGATTGATAAAGCAATAAAGCTACATCAAAATTTATTAGCCAGGCCTTCATTACCTGCAGAATATAAGGCTACTGTATTAATTGCACTGGCTAAAGATTACCTTCAAGCCGGCTGGTTAGACAGGGCAGAGTCCTTATTTAATGACGTAGTAGATAATATTGAATATAGAAGTGAAGCCCAACAATGCTTAATGAGTATTTATGAGCAGGAACAGGAGTGGGAAAACGCGATTAATATAGCTCGACGATTTCAGAGTAGAGGGCAGAATATATTATCGGCGACAACAGCCCAGTATTATTGTGAATTGAGTTTACAGGTATTAAATCAGAATGATATAAAAGAAGCAGAGGCATTAGCAACACAAGCCTTAACAACTGACAAAGACTGTGTACGAGCATCTTTACTACTGGCAGATATTGCTATAAGCCGTGGCCGTTATCAAAAAGCTATACGTTTTTTACGCCAGGTTGAAATACAAAATATACAGCTCTTTCCTCTAGTGATTGATAAATTAGTTTTAAGTTATAGAAATACATCTAATTTAAACAAGGCATTAAGCTACTTAAGGGGGGTTGATCAAAAGTATCAGGAAATATCCTTAGTACCTGTTATTACATCTTTGACGAATGAAATATTTGGTGAAGAAGATGCTTTGCAGTATTTATCTGAAGCCGTTTTAAGAAAACCATCTCTCATTACACTAAATACATTGTTGCAGCTACAACATACAGAATCAGATGAGACAGATAATTTATTACCTACCGTCGTTGAAGCGATTACAGCAAAACACAGTGATTATCAGTGTGAGCGTTGTGGGTACTCAGCCAACACACATGTTTGGTTATGTCCATCCTGTCACGGCTGGAGCAGCATGATTCCTAAAACAGAGTAATAAAAGTAATACAGAAGAGAAAGATAGAATGTCAGACCCTAAAATTATAGTAGCACTTGATTATCCTTCAGAAGCTGAAGCGTTCAGGCTGGTTGATCAGCTTGATTCTAATTTATGTCGTTTAAAAATAGGCAAAGAGATGTTTACTCATCTCGGACCAGCTTTTGTGGAACAGATACAAAATAAAGGTTTTGATGTATTTCTAGACTTAAAATATCACGATATCCCAAATACAGTTGCTAAAGCCTGTGAGGCTGCAGCAGATTTAGGCGTATGGATGCTGAATGTACATGCAAGTGGCGGTCGTAGAATGATGGAGGCTGCTGCCAATGCTATCGCAAATCATAAAAACAAGCCTTTACTGATAGCCGTAACTGTTTTAACAAGTATGTCACAAGAAGATCTTAATGAGTTGGGCGTTACAAATACACCCGCCGAGCAGGCGCTTAAACTCGCAAAACTTTCTCAGTCATCAGGTTTGCACGGTATTGTGTGCTCAGCTCAGGAATCACCTCTAATGAGACAGCATCTGCCAGATGACTTTATACTGGTTACACCAGGAATTAGGCCGTTAGGTAGCAAGACAGACGATCAGAGACGAATTATGACACCCTCAGAGGCATTAAACGCAGGTTCTAACTATCTAGTTATAGGTCGCCCAGTTACTCAATCTGACAACCCGCTGGAGACTTTACGTACAATCAATTCAGAAATTTCTTAGTTGCCATTTAAGACTTTCTTATATTACTGTATGCGCTCCAATCCAATAATGGATTAAAACAAGGAGTCAACGTAATGAAAATAATGAAAGTAGTTGTTTTAAGCGTGATGATGTTTTGTGTAGCGCCGCTCTTTTCAGGTGCCGCTTTAGCTGGACAGGTGAATATAAATAGTGCAGATGCACCAACTCTAGCAGCAGAGTTACAGGGAATTGGTGAAAAAAAAGCACTGGCGATAGTTGCTTATCGTGAACAAAATGGCCCATTTACTTTAGTAGAAGATTTGCAGAAGGTGAAAGGGATCAGTTCTAAAACCATAGAAAAAAATAAAGATAATTTAAGTTTATAATTTAACTCTATATTTTCTATAAAAATATCCCGCAGATAAACATGTGGGGTATTTTTTATAATAATTTTTAGGGCTGTTGAATGAGTTATAACAAATATAGAAAGTTGGATATAAGTGGATATTGATTTTTGGCAGCAGCGTTGGAATTTAGATCAAACTGCTTTTCATTTACCAACTGTAAACCCATATTTAATAACATTTCTGAATGAATTTAATACTAGCCCTTCGTCTCAAATATTTATACCACTTTGCGGAAAAAGCAAAGACATTGCCTGGTTAGCTTCTCGTTATTATTCAGTATTAGGCGTGGAATGCAGTGAAAAAGCTATCAAAGAGTTTTACCAGGAACAAGTAAAAATTCCTCAGAAAGAAAGTATTAGAAAATTCGAATCCTATCGCGCAGACAATATTCAATTATTACAAGGTGATTTTTTCGATCTCGATGACAAATTATTAAAAGATGTATCACTTGTCTATGATCGAGCCGCTTTAATAGCGCTGCCAGTTGAAATGCGTAAACAATACGTGACTTTATTGAATAAAATATTACCTGATGTAACAAATATTCTGTTAATAACATTAGAGTATGATCAAAAAACTATGAATGGACCTCCATTTTCAGTCTCAACAAATGAAGTTGAACAGTTATTTCAGACTAAATATAATATTGAAATACTGCTTGAGCAAGATGTCATAGAAGGCCACCAAAAATTCAAAGAAAGAGGTCTTAACGAATTAATTGAGCGAGTATATAAAATAAGCTCAAAGTTACTAAGGTTATAAGCTTCATCATAGATTAAAACTTACTTAATCACCTTGCTGTTTAGTCAATCTTGAACTAAATACAGTAGTACCCATTATATAAAGTACGAACACAGGTGTTAAATATGATAAGCGTTAAGATGGAACGGGTTTTAGATACCCTAACAACCCACTACATGCCCTTTACCTTGCTCTCAAAAGAGCGTTTACCAGAAGTTGTTAATACTGTTCGTTTTATTGAAATGAGAGAGGGTGAAATTTTTCAAATTACAGGTGGAGAAGGTAAAGATTACCTGTTCGTGATTGAAGGCGCTTTAAATGTAATTACCGAGGGAGATGTTCGTTGTATCGACGGCCCCGAAGAAACGCGTAAATCTCCAATAATACTAAATTCAAAACCCTCAACTAGCACAGTTGTTGCTCGTTCTAACTGCATAATCTGTCATGCTGACAGGGAAATGCTAGATGAACTGATCTCCTGGGATGAGATAGTTCATATGATGGAGGAAACAAATGAAGAGCTTGCTGGTCAGTTAGATAAGATCAGGAACTCACTTGTATTTAGGCGTCTACCATCTGAAATGGTTGAGCTTGCATTCTCTAAAATGCGTACGATAAAGGTACCCAAAGGTGAAGCTGCTGTCGAGCAAGGCGGAGAGGGTGACTCTTATTACATCATTACAGAAGGTTCAGCTGAGGTTTATTCAATAACTTTATATGATGATGAGCCACAAAAGATTGCTGATTTAGTAGAAGGTGATGCTTTTGGCTGTGAGGCACTAATATCAGGTGGAACACGCTCTGAAACGGTCATAATGAAAGAAGATAGCGTGTTATCAGTTCTTGATAAAGGTGATTTCGAAGAAATAATTAAAAACCCTCTGATTAAGACCGTTAATCAGACTATTGCAAAGTCAATGCTGGATACAGACTATGTACCTATAGATGTACGATATGCGGAAGAGTATGATGATTCACATATACCCAATGCTATTCTGATGCCGTTATTTGAGTTAAGAAACCGCCTGGATGAGTTAGACAAAAAGAAACGATATGTTGTGTATTGCCATGCTGGTAGCAGAAGTTCAGTGGCAACACTGGTACTGGCTCAAAACCAGTTTGATGTGGTTAGCCTGGAAGGGGGCATCAGGGACTGGGAGCATGAGACAAATTCAGTCGATTAATAAACACATAATATATGCTTAATATATAATACTAATATTATATTTATTAAAAAAGAGCCAGTGACTTCACTGGCTCTTTTTATTAGAAACTCATTAAAGATTAATATCCCTATGAAAAATAGCTTTAATGTTACGCTCAATGAAAAGATAATTTATTCTTATACGGATAAACCTGCACCAGCACGATTAAGAAGATTTTTAGATGAAATAGATAACGATATGGCTAATGGTATACAGTTAGGAGAGTTATACGAAGTGACACCATCTTTAATCCAGAAGCTGCAATATGTTTCAATGAAACTATTTGATGCAATTGAAAGAAAAGATCACAACTTAATTGAATTACTATCAGCTTATCTTATGAGCCGAAATCCTGATATAAAACACATAATCATCACTGAATCAGATGATTTATTTAACCTAACGTTAAAATGAGTAAAATATGAAAATAACAATTATAAGTGGAAGCCATCGTGATAACTCTCAAAGTAGTAAAGTGGCAAGGCATTATCAGAAAGTAATGTTAGACGGCATCTGTGATGAAGCACCTATTATTGATCTGGCAAACAACCCTTTTCCTCTGTGGGATGAAGGAATATGGAATGGTGATGAAAAATGGACGACATTATTGACACCATATCGTGAGTTACTTACTAGTAGTGATGGCTTTGTTATTATTTCTCCTGAGTGGCATGGTCAGGTACCTGCCGGTCTAAAAAACTTCTTCCTGATCTTTGGCAGAAATGAACTAGGAAATAAACCTGCAAAAATTGTTTCCATTTCTTCTGCTGATGGTGGTGCATACCCTGTTGCCGAATTACGTATGAGTAGCTATAAAAATAATCGTTTATGTTATATACCAGAACATATGATTATTCGTAATGTAGAAAAGGTGTTAAATGATTCAGCAGAAGATAATAATGAATCAGCAGATGAGTATTTTAAAGAAAGGATCATCTGGTCACTAAATATTCTAAAACAGTATGCAATTGCATTAAAACAAGTTCGTGAAAGTGGTGTTACCGAAACGGATAAGTTTGGCAACGGAATGTAGTAAATGCTTGAGTATTTAACTATACCGGTTACAAGTTTTCAGCAAAATTGTTCATTAATATGGTGTGACCAGACACATGATGCGGTTCTGGTTGACCCGGGCGGTGATGTAGAGCTGTTATTGAAGGCGGTTAATACTGCTAAAGTTAATTTAAAAGAAATTTGGTTAACCCATGGGCATCTTGATCATGTGGGGGCCTGCGCAGAGCTAAAAAAAAGCTTAAATATACCTATTATAGGGCCACAGATAGAAGACGTTTTTTTAATTAATGCGCTAGCTAAGCAATGCGAAATGTTTGGTTTTCCATTGGTTGACGACTTTAAACCTGATAGATGGTTAGAAGAAGGAGATAACCTGGAAATAGGAAAAGAAAAATTTTCTGTTCTATATACACCCGGTCATACTCCTGGACATATTGTTTTAAAACATTCTGGGCAAAAACTACTATGGGTAGGTGATGTAATTTTTAAGCATTCAATAGGGCGAACAGATTTTCCTCGTGGAGATCATCAGCAGTTATTGACTTCTATCAATAATAAATTACTTACTCTTGAAGATGATTATCGGTTTATACCGGGACATGGTCCAGAATCTACAATTGAAGAAGAGCGCAGTCATAACCCTTTCCTAATATAGTGTATTGTCCTCATTGTATTACTTTTTCAGTTAAAGCATTTTTGTATAATTATTATTGACTGTATCTTTTA
>Ga0316205_10004380_pt1 | contig 12422 bp, 14 predicted proteins | sample 3monthpyrite_MG_FD_204941 | JGI IMG/M metagenome (GOLD analysis project Ga0316205, IMG submission 204941) | Microbial mat bacterial communities from mineral coupon in-situ incubated in ocean water Damariscotta River, Maine, United States -... | ecosystem: Environmental > Aquatic > Marine >... | reverse complement strand
CAATGGTGAACTATCGAAAGCTGATACAAAAATCGCTTTTGGTTCATTTGCGGGATCGGCTATAATATCCAATGGACGTTGCTTAATATACATCCACAATCCAGAAGCAAGTATCTTGGCTTTTACTTCCTCAGAAGACATTGAAACTGGATCAAGTGGAGCGTTCTCTTCGAACTGAATATCACCATCTGTTGAAATGATAACTTCCATTATTCTTCGCTTCGCTCCACGCACAATCGCCTCTACTTTACCACTAATTGGTGAAGCACATTTGATTGACTCGTTATACTTATTGAAAAATAGGATGCTACCCGCCTTTACCTGATCTCCTTCCTTGACTACCATTTTTGGAGTCACTCCATGAAAATCAGTCGGCTTAATCGACACTGTCTTTGGGAGTACAAACTCGGATTTAACCTTGCTAGCAACCCCTACAAGTCTGATATCCAGACCTTTTCTAAGCTTTACTGTTTTTGACATGGATTAAAGCGTTTTAAAATACAGTGGCAAAAATAAAAAATTCAATAGCATGTGTTGAAGTTCATCATTAGGAAGATGAAGAATGCAACTAATTTAGAATGGTTCTAAATTAACAACTCTTAACAATCCTAAAGTCTGAAATTTTCGTCTATGCTTATAGAAGTGCATCTGAGTTGATTTGGTTTTATTAATTTAGGTGCGGTAAACAACGTTATGAGTACATTAATCACATCTGGAATACAAATCTCCGTTCAGACCCAGTTCAGACAGGATTTATCGAATATCGTAGAGTCCAACTACTTTTTTAATTACAAGATTGACATTGAGAACACAAATAGTTTTGATGTGCAATTGTTGACGCGCGAATGGTATATTTTTGATTCACTCAACGAGGCCCGCTACGTCTCGGGACAAGGTGTTATTGGAGAGCAGCCAATTCTTAAATCAGGAGAGCGTTACACATACACCAGTGGGTGTGATCTAAAGTCTGACATTGGCATTATGAAGGGGTTCTATACCTTTAAGAATTTGGTAGACGGGGAAAATTTTCAAGTATTCGTACCTACTTTTAAAATGGAGCATCCAGGTAAACTGAACTAATTAACGCTTTCTCTTTCGGAAGGCCGCAGCGAATAGAATCAATACTAAAGCCCCAAGAGTCCAAAGGAACATATTGGATGTTGCTTCCTTAGGTTCAACTTTTTCCTCTTCCATTTCGGCTTCGCTTATCACCTTTTGAGCGTAGGCAATAATTTCCTCATCCGTTGTTTTCTTTTCCTCCAAATAGTTGCTCAGCTTCTTCTGCCGTTTTTCAATTCGCTTAGATTCCTCAATATAATTCTGCTCATTGCAAATGTTCAACAATTCTTGCAACGCATCCAATTCATCGCCTTTGAACTCATACTTCTTCGCAAGCTCTGCAGACTTATTAAAATTGATATAAGCATTGTGCGCATCCCCTGTCTCATTATAATAGAACCCAATATTATAATAACTCTCAACGATTCCTTTCTTGTGATTTATGCGCTCTCTTAATCGGAGTGACTTCTCGAAGTACATTAAACTTGAATCCGTTTCTCCAAGATTGAAATGCAAAATCGCTTTATTGTTATAGGAATGTGAAAGATGAGCCTTCGAATTTGACTTTCCGCTAAAGACAGTACTCTTTTTATAATACTCACGGGACAATTCCATGTTCTGGCGATCCATTTCAATCATTCCCAGATAAGCGTATGCGTCTGCGGCAGATTCAAACTTCATGTGTTTAACCGCCTGGTCTTTGTACTTCTCTACAGTAAAAATCCCTACCGAAGTATCTCCGATAGCACAATACGAACGTCCTAACCCAAGTTTTCCATTAAATGCTGCTGTGGGATCTGGAGAAAGACTACCGTAACGCAAGGAAGCCAAGTATGATTTAATTGCTTCACTGTACTCGCCAGCCAAATAATGGCCATTCCCAAGCTCGTTATACGTTTCAGACAAGAGTGTATAATCCTCTTTATGCTCAAAATATTTTTCCGCTTCTTCAAGGTGTTTTATTCCTCCCTCAACATCTCCGCTTCGAATAAGATAACTTCCTAGGGAATTGTTACCCACTGCTCGGGCAAATGTACTTTTCTCTTCTGCGGCACTCAAGATGAGTTCAACAGCCATAATTTTTAGAGAATCGAGATCGTTTCGGAGGTATTCATTCCACAAATAATATCCAATCTCTGTTTTCTTTGTAATATCTTTCTCGTTCTGAAAATCGACATACCCCTGTTGACCAACCACTTGAGTACTCAAGAACAGGGTGAAAGCGCACGCGGCACATATTTTAGTGAATAGTGTTTTGGTCGGCATGTTTTAAATTGTGACATTGCAAGGATAAACAACATTGCTTACTTTTGCAAAAAATCTCAGAATATGTCAAATGCACTTTTTAAAGTTCCAACAGCTGTCAATGAACCTGTGAAATCGTATGCTCCTGGTTCACCAGAGCACACTAGCTTGATTTCCAAGTATAAAGAAATGTACAACCAAGATCCTATTGATGTGCCTATGCACATTGGAGGAAAAGAGGTTCGGACGAATGATAAGCGTCCTATGTCGCCTCCGCACGATCATAAAAAAATTCTAGGTCATTTCAATTACGGAGATGCATCTCATGTAAATGATGCAATTGACTCTGCTATGGCAGCTCGTGAGGAGTGGGCTAACCTTCCATGGGAGCAGCGTGCTTCAATTTTTTTAAGAGCAGCTGATTTATTGGCAGGTCCGTTCAGAGACAAAGTGAACGCATCAACTATGTTGGCGCAATCAAAAAACGTATTTCAAGCAGAAATTGACGCTGCATGTGAGTTGATTGACTTTTTCAAGTTCAACGTTCAATACGTAACACAAATCTATAGTGAACAACCAGATTCACTTCCTGGAATGTGGAACAGGCTAGAGTACCGTCCACTTGAAGGATTTGTATTGGCAATTACGCCGTTTAACTTTACTTCAATCTGTGCAAACCTTTGTGCGGCACCTGCGATGATGGGAAATGTTGTTGTATGGAAACCGGCTGAATCTCAAATGTATTCCGCGCAAGTTCTAATGGAGTTATTCAAAGCAGCAGGGGTTCCTGATGGTGTGATTAACCTAGTTTCTGTAGAAGGACCTGTAGTTGGAGACGTTGTCTTTAAACATAAAGATTTTGCTGGATTGCACTTCACTGGTTCAACTGGCGTATTCAGACACTTGTGGAAAGAAATTGGAAACAATATTGCTTCATACAGATCGTATCCAAGAATTGTTGGGGAGACTGGCGGAAAAGATTTTATCATGGTTCATAAGTCTGCAAATGCAGCGCAAGTTGCAACAGCTATGACACGTGGATCATTTGAATTTCAAGGTCAAAAATGTTCAGCATCTTCTAGAGCTTACATTCCAACTAACCTTTGGGAAGATGTGAAATCAATTGTTGTAGAACAAGTGAATTCATTCAAAATGGGATCACCTGAAGATACTTCGAACTATATCAATGCTGTTATTGACGAGCGTTCTTTCGATAAAATTGCTTCGTACATCGACTACATCAAGGAGCAATCAGATGCTGAAATCATCGTTGGTGGAGGATACGACAAATCAAAAGGATATTTCATTGAACCAACAGTTGTGGTAACATCAAACCCAAAATTCAGAACAATGTGCGAAGAAATTTTCGGACCTGTTTTGACTGTTTATGTTTACGATGAAAACGATTACGAAGCGACTTTGGACCTTGTTGATTCAACTTCAGATTACGCTTTGACAGGATCAATTATTTCTGATGACCGTTACGCGATTAACCTTGCGATGAAGAAATTGGAAAATGCTGCTGGTAACTTCTACATCAATGATAAGCCTACTGGAGCTGTCGTAGGACAACAACCATTTGGTGGAGCGAGAGGTTCTGGAACAAATGACAAAGCTGGTTCACCAATGAACTTGTTGAGATGGACTTCTCCTAGAACGATCAAGGAAACATTTGTACCAGCATCAGACTACAGATATCCATTCTTAGGATAAGAAAATATACCTTATTAAAATGCCGCGTATTTGCGCGGCATTTTTTTTATCCTGTTAACTTTAGTCCGTGAGCAATTTTTCAAAAAACTACTATTCGCCAAAAAACAGAAGCGAGTACTTATCCGTTATTTGGGAAATAGGCTATCGCAATGTTCAGATTTATCACAAGGAGCGATTGGTACATACAATCCCATCACCAGATTCATTGATGGAAGGTATATTGATTGAGGATGAGGAACTCGGGAAAATATCCGTCATATTCACCATTGAACGTCCGAGAAAACTAGAAATTAAAGTAAATCGAAAGAAATATAAAACGGTCAATAAAATCAAACTTGGCTACGATTTTGGCGGGTTGATTGCCGTTTTTACAAGTCTAGCAGTATTCGCGGTTATGGGAACAGCATTACTACTTGGGTTTACAGGATTCAACTTAGAAAACCCTACGGTATTAGTTGTCTTCATCTTTGATTTAGTACTCATAGCGACCTATGGATCCACCGCATATTTATTCAAGAAGAAGAAAGCGTGGGCATACTTTATTGGAGGAGGATTGTTTCTAGCAACCACCTTATTTTCTACAGTTTTCCCATCATTTGTTCTATCGAGAATAGGTAACATGATAATACTTGTTTTCCGATACGGTATTCTGATCTACATTGTATTTCAGGGAAAACACATTGCCAACGAAATAAAACGCCAGCAAGAACTCGCGACAAATCCTCCCAATGACGAACTCCTCGACAATTAAATCAACTGATTTTAGAATCTAATTCAATTCTTTGAATGAACGCAAAATTGCATTCGCCTCCTTCTCAAATAATTCTTTTCGCTCACGAAGCGTCCACAGTTTCACAATGTAGACGTCTTTCTTTCCATTGATACAGCCCAACCAATAGCTCAGTGTTTTTGGAGAGCCATATTCCTTAACATCAACGGCTTTTGCAACAACATCAAGACCATCTATCGTTAGCTCTTCTTGCGATGATTCTTTGATGATTTCCCTACTATCACAAAATGCTTTCAATTTTTCTTTCGCAAAGGATTGAAAATCTTTAAAGTCGATTTCACTTTTTCGGAAGTTTGATACAACCAAATAGTGAGAACGAAGCAGGTCACTGTATTGAACAGAAGCCCAATCATCAATCGAGTTTGTTGACCTCATATTCGCTAACACGTCAATTGAAAATAGGCTATCCTCTGCAACTACCTCTTTAAGTGAGAAATCTTCAATGGGAACATCTGTGGCAGTTTCCACGACAGGGTCAGAAGAACAAGCAAAAAGAATGCTCACGAGAAAGAATGTAGAAACAACGATGCGTTTCACGAATCAAAACTATTTAACGAAGACATTTGAAATAATCAAACGGTTCTAGGCAATCGTTGCACTGATAATGCGCCTTGCAGGCTGTACTTCCAAATTGACTAATCAGCTTCGTGTTGCGCGAATCACATTTTGGGCAAGGAACAACTGTAGGGTCAGCAAACAACACACTTTTATCTACTTCATCTTCCGGTGGAGCAATGCCGTATTCCTTCAGTTTTTTCTTTCCGATTTCCGAAATCCAATCTGTTGTCCATGCGGGTGAAAGAACAAGTTCCACTTCAACTTTTTCTATTCCTTTCTCTGCTAACTTCTCATGGATATCGTCCTCGATTCGCTTCATTGCAGGGCATCCACTATAGGTAGGTGTAATGATTATTTTACATCCGTCATCCTTCAATTCCACTTTCTGCACAACCCCCAAGTCAACGACCGTCAATACTGGAACTTCAGGATCAAAAACCTCCTCAAGATATCGCCATATTTCTTTTTCTGTTACCATTCCAATCCTGGATAAGCGCGTTGCATGTATTGCAATTCTGATAATATATATCCCAAATGCTCTGAGTGCATTCCCTTTCGTCCACCTCCTTGTTTCCAATTATTGGTTGGAATTGTCAAAGTAGCTTCCGAAAGAACTTCTCCGACGCTTTTTTTCCATTCTTCCTCCAATCCCTCCATCGAAGGAATCGTTCCAGCTTCAATTAATTCAGCATCGACCGCATCAGCGTAAAACAGTTCAGAAGCATATCTCCAAAGTGTATCCAGAGAATCCTGAACACGCTGATTTGACTCTTCAGTACCGTCACCCAAGCGGATGATCCATTCAGATGAATGCTTGAAATGATACTTTGTTTCTTTCAATGACTTCGCTGCAATAGCGGCTATCGTTTCATCCTTCGCATTCACCAATCGTTCGAAAAGTAATTTGCGATAAGCATCAAACAAAAACTGACGCATCATGGTCATTCCAAAGTCGCCATTTGGCTGTTCAACCAACAGCGTATTTTTATACTCTCTGTCATATCGAAGGTAGGCAAGATCATCTTCTGTTCTCCCCTTCCCCTCTACTTCTCCAGCGTACTTCAGCAAAGACGCCGTTTGACCGATGAAGTCAAGAGATAAATTTGTCATGGCGATATCCTCTTCCAGAACAGGTCCATGTCCACACCACTCTGAAAGTCGGTGTCCAATGATTAAGCTATCGTCTCCGAGCCTAATAACATATTCAAATAATGCATTCATTCGCTTTCGACTTTACATGTGTTCAATTCCATCCGGAACTTCGTAAAAAGTAGGATGACGATATACTTTCGAATCTGATGGTTCATACAATGAATCAGCATCATATGGATTTGACGCAAAAAGATTGTTTGACTCAGCAACCCAAATACTCACACCTTCTGATCTTCGTGTATACACGTCTCGCGCGTTTTCAATTGCCATATCAGCATCCGCTGCGCGCAAACTTCCAACATGCTTGTGACTCAAGCCTTGCTTACTTCTGATAAAGACCTCCCAAAGAGGCCATTCTTTATTTGCCATTTCTTAATTAGTTTAAGGTAGAAAGTGGAAAGTAGATAACTTCGTACTTTCAGCATTCAACTCATTTCTTTTTATGATGCTTTTCGTTTGCGACGTTTCTCGGCATAAGCATTTGCTGCTTCACGCACCCATGCCCCTTCTTCCTTCGCTCTTCGTCGTGTATCAATTCTATCTTTATTACACGGTCCGTTTCCTTTTACAACTTCCCAAAATTCCGCCCAGTCAATTTCTCCGAAATCATAGTGCCCCGTTTCTTCGTTCCATTTTAAATCCTTATCCGGAATCGTTAAACCAATCAATTCAGCCTGTGGAACTGTTGCATCCACAAACATCTGACGCAATTCGTCATTCGTATGTCGCTTGATCTTCCATTTCATCGATTGCTCCGTGTGCTTTGACTCAGCATCGTTTGGACCAAACATCATTAAGGAAGGCCACCAAAAACGATTCAATGCATCTTGCGCCATTTCCTTTTGCACAGGAGCCCCCTTTGCCAAGGTCGTCATGATCTCAAATCCTTGTCGCTGATGAAATGACTCCTCCTTACACACACGAACCATGGCTCGCGCATAAGGGCCGTAAGAACATCTACATAATGGAACTTGATTCATAATCGCTGCCCCGTCAACAAGCCATCCTATTGCTCCCATATCTGCCCACGAAACTGTTGGGTAATTGAAAATTGAAGAATACTTGGCTACTCCAGAATGCAAATCATCAATCGTTTGCTCGCGATCTGCCCCAAGTGTTTCCGTAGCGCTGTAGAGATACAGTCCATGTCCTGCTTCATCCTGAACTTTTGCCAACAAAACAGCCTTTCGACGTAAGTTCGGCGCACGTGTAATCCAATTACCTTCTGGTAACATTCCTACCACTTCAGAATGTGCGTGTTGAGAAATCTGACGGATCAATGTTTGCCTGTAATTATCTGGCATCCAATCACGCGGTTCGATCTTTATATCGTTGTCAATTTTTTCTTGAAATTTTTGTTCAAGAATTGAAATATTTAGTTCTGTCATTTGCTTTAAAAATCGCTCTTACAAATTTACGAAAATTCGATAAGCAATTTGTGATACCAGATTCATGATTGTTAAATCATACCCAATTAACTAAGAAAATGAGTAACTTTGCTGGCAAATAAATAGAAGTATGACACCTAAATTTCATTCTCTAAAAATCAATGATGTAAGGAAAGAAACCGAAGATACTGTCTCAATTGCATTTGACATTCCTTCGGATTTACAAGAGGACTACGCTTTTGTCTCTGGTCAGTACCTGACACTTAAAACGAACATCGATGGAGAGGAGGTTAGGCGATCGTATTCGCTTTGTTCAGCTCCCCACGAAAATGAATGGAGAGTTGCAATAAAACAAGTTCCTGCGGGTAAGTTCTCAACCTACGCAAATTCATCTTTAGAAAAGGGAATGAATTTGGACGTTATGACCCCTACTGGAAATTTTGTCTTGGAAACGAATCCAGAAAATAAAAAGTCATACGTTCTTTTTGCTGCTGGAAGTGGAATCACACCTGTGCTTTCCATTGCTAAATCAGCATTGAATAACGAACCCAACAGTGATGTTACCTTGTTTTACGGAAACAAAGGATTTGCCTCCGTTATCTTCAGAGAGGAATTGGAAGCGTTGAAGAATCAATACATGGATCGGTTACGTATCGTTCATATTTTCTCACGTGAAGCATTGGGCAACAAAATTCAAAAGGGTAGAATTGACGGCAAAAAGGCTGAACAACTATACGATGCCTTTTTGAGTGATACCAATGTGGATGCTGTTTATTTATGTGGTCCTGAATCTATGATTCTTGAAGCCAAAGACAGTATGCTAGCGAAGGGTGTTGATGCATCGAAAATTCACTTTGAATTATTTACATCACCGACTGAAAATAAGGAACCCGTTGAACAAGTTAATGAGAAACCACAAATCGATTCCAACGTTACGATTATTGTTGACGGGGATCGCTATGATTTAAACCTAGATTCTACAGGACAAAATATTTTAGACGCTGCCACGGAAGCGGGAGCTGATTTACCATTTGCATGCAAAGGAGGTGTTTGTTGTACATGCAAAGGAAAAATTCTTGAAGGAACGGCTTCCATGGATGTCAATTACTCATTGGAACCAGACGAGGTAGAAGCTGGATTCATCTTAACCTGTCAATCTCACCCAACAAGTGATAAACTTGTCATTTCATTTGACGAATAACAGAACTTATGGCATTATTTAAAAATCTATTTGGAAAAAAAGACAAATCGAAACCTCCAAAGGGATTCAGCGAGATAGCGATTCTCGCAATTGATCGTGTAACTCCTGAAGCAGTGAAAATTGTTTTAGATGCAACAACTGATAATTTCGCCTTCATTCCTGGACAATATTTGAACTTTAGCATTGAGCTGGATGGTAAGGAATATAGAAGGTCTTATTCAATTTGTTCGGGTACAAACACGCCATTGGCTGTTGTTGTCAAGCAAGTCGAAAACGGAACTGTTTCTACCTGGTTTAACCAAACAGCGGAAGTAGGAATGAAAATTTTAGTCTCCAAACCTGAAGGAAACTTCATTGCCCCAAGAGACGCCAGAAATATTGTTGCAATTGCGGCGGGAAGTGGGATTACGCCAATCATGGCTATCGCCAAAGACTGCGAAGAGTCAGGAAAAAATCTACGTCTTTTTTACGGAAACAGATCTTTGGAAACGACTATTTTTAAAAATGAAATAGACGCTCTTCAACAAACCAAATGTACCCACTTTTTGAGCGATGTTCCTCACGAGAATCATGAAAAGGGGCAAATCACTAAAGAGGCATTCTCAACTATTATTAAAGCGGATTTAGATTTATTGAAGGCTGATTGCTTTTTTATCTGCGGACCTGAACAAATGATAATGAACACCGCTGGGGTGCTTGAATTATTTGGGGTTGCAAAAGAGAAGATCAAGTTTGAATTATTTACAACGCCTGTTCTTCTCAAAACGGAAGACAAAAAAGATGCTACATCTGATTTCAAAGGAAAATCAAAAGTGACAATCATTCTAGACGATGAAGAGGAAACATTTGAATTAGCCTCAACGGGAATTAGCGTACTGGACAAAGCCAGTAAAGAAGGAATTGACGTACCGTATTCATGTAAAGGTGGTGTATGCAGTACGTGCAAAGCAAAAATACTGAAAGGTGAGGCGACGATGACTATGAACTATTCGCTTACAGATAAAGATATCGAAGAAGGATATGTCCTGACATGCCAAGCGCACCCAGCAAGCGACGAACTTACAATCTCGTACGATGCCTAAGACAATTGTTGTTGTCGGAGCCAGCAGAGGTATTGGAAAAGCGGTGGTTGATTTGCTCGCGCAAAATACTGACCACAAAATTCTTACTTTATCTCGGAATCTTGAAAAGATGAATGCCTCATTCGGAAAATATCCAAATGTGGAATGTCATGCATTGGATTTAAACGAGCCAAAAGTACGTGTACATTGTGAAGAAATATTTCAGTCTGTAGATTTCATTGACATACTGATTAACAATGCTGGGAAATTGGTTAACAAGCCATTTACTGAACTAACACGCAAAGATCTTGAAGCCTGTTACAATGTGAATGTTATCGGCGTGATGGAAACAACCCAAGCCGCTGTTGCCAAAATGAAAAAGGCGCACATTGTGAACATAAGTTCTATTGGTGGATTCCAAGGGAGTATGAAATTTCCAGGTTTGAGTGCCTACTCGACATCAAAAGCAGCCTTGTGCAGTTTTACTGAGCTCTTTGCTGAAGAATACAAGGATACTGACATTAAAACAAACTGCCTTTGCTTGGGTGCTGTCCAAACGGAAATGTTGGAAGAAGCTTTCCCGGGGTATGAAGCACCTGTTTCTGCTGAGAAAATGGCCGACTACATTGTCAATTTTGCATTGACGGCAGATCAATGGATGAATGGGAAAATTATTCCCGTTTCGTTGAGTACTCCCTAATTGGATATTGAATAACTTTGCTTGTAATGTCTCATAATGAATCTATTATTTGGAATGAGATATTATACATTCAAAGTTTAAAAAAGATCGAGATTTGGTCCAAAGTGAGAAATTAGAGGATCAATATCCAAAAGCAGAGCGGTCTAATATCCAATTTTAAAAGAATTCATGTTACTTTGCACGTAATCCACATTTACTGTACATAAAACCCCTTCTTTGAAGAAACGCCAAAATATCAAAAACATGACCGAGTCTGAAATCGTCGCTATGGCGAAAAAGGACAAGGTGTATTTTGGTGAGTTATATGATCGGTACTTCGAGCAAATTTTCAGATTTAGTTTTAAGCGCCTAGGAGGTATGGAAGATGTTGCTGGTGATGTAACGCAACAAGTTTTTATCAAGGCAATGGCTAACCTGAGCAAATACGAAGATCGTGGTTTGCCTTTCAGCAGTTGGCTTTATCGAATAGCTCAAAATGAGGTTTCGATGTTCTTCAGAAAGAAAAAGAAAAACTATACGGTACCTGTTGACGAAAACAGAATTCAAGACCTAGCATCGGAAGCAAAGGTATCGACTTATATGTCAATGGATGATCAATCTCAGTTAGTTGAGATGCTTAACGAATTGGAAAGTGATCACCTTGATTTAATAGAATTGCGATTTTTTCAGGAATTAAGTTTCAAAGAAATTGCTGAAATTTATGGCATTACCGAGGCAAATGCTAAAATGAGAACTTATCGTATATTAGAGCGGATAGGTAAAAAGTGGAACAGTAGCAAATGAGAAAGTTCAGTGTAAATACGGACAAAAAGAAAACAACGCCAACTGACGAGCAAATCAAGCGTCAGAAGGACTTTGCGCGCTTACACCATGAGTACGAAAACTTGACAAAGCGTGGGAAAAAGCCTTTGTACAAGGACCCTAAGCTATTTATGCTTTTGTTCATTATAGGACTCGTTTTGTTTCTCATGTTCATGGAGTCATAATCTCTCCCTTGCGTTCAGCTCCTTTTTTTCGTAATTTCATGTGATTAATTCTAACCATTGAAGAGATTACTACATCTTGTTATCTTTATCCTGCTTGCCAATGGTGCTTCAGCGCAAGATATTCATTGGTCTCAGTTCAACGATAACCCCATATTTCAGAATCCAGGAAATGCAGGTCATTTTAATGGAGACATGCGTTTTGTTGGAAATTACCGTGATCAATGGCGCAGTGTAACTGTTCCGTACAGTACTTTTTCAGTTTCTGGTGATGCCAACCTCTATTCACATAAGAATCTTGGTTACGGAATCCTCTTTTTTCACGACGTTGTTGGGGATGGGCAATTCAGAACAATTGAACTTCAGGCAAATGTTTCTTACCTCATAAAACTTTCCGCAGATTCGATGCACAGTGTTCGTCCGGGAATTAATGTTGGTCTGAATCATCGTCAATTGAATTTTGATCAGTTTTACTTCGACAGTCAATATGATGGGATCACCTACAATCCTGCGCTGTCAACAAATGAAAATCTTCAAACGGACCGCAAGAGCAATTTTTCAGTAGGTATTGG
>Ga0316205_10004379_pt1 | contig 12423 bp, 7 predicted proteins | sample 3monthpyrite_MG_FD_204941 | JGI IMG/M metagenome (GOLD analysis project Ga0316205, IMG submission 204941) | Microbial mat bacterial communities from mineral coupon in-situ incubated in ocean water Damariscotta River, Maine, United States -... | ecosystem: Environmental > Aquatic > Marine >... | reverse complement strand
CTCTCCCTCGACCACGTTGGCTCCCAGCGCATCGCTCAACTGTTTCATTGTCAGGCTCTCCGGTCGTTTGCCCGACAAGGTTGCGCCCGCGCCATCATACTCCAGGGTCAACCGCAACGGGGTGCCATCATCTATCAACGTGATGTCCAGCGCCAGTTCCACCCCCTCCGGCAGTCCGGTCAGATGCGCGACCAATCCGTCAGCCGCGGCCGGGTCTTGCATCAGGGTGTTCAAAGTCAGCGTGGCACCATCGAATTCCAATGCACCGCTTTCGCTCATGCGCAGGCCCTCGGCCCCGAGTCTGGCGGCATCCCACCACGTTTGACCAGGTGAAATGCGGGCGATTTCAAGCCCGTCAGCCACAAGCGGAGTGCCCAACAGGGCCGATAAAACCGGGGCGGACAGGCTGCGCGGCACCTTGCCCGAGGCCGTGCTAATCCCATCTGCCAGTTCCAGTCTAAGCCCAAATGGTGCGCCACTATCGGCCAGCGTGATATCGGCCGACACCTGCATCCGGGACGGCAGCCCGTCCAACGCGGCCATCACCGCATCATAGGCCTCTTGCGACCAGGCATCGCCGGTCAGTGTCAGGCTGCGCCCGATCACGGCCAGATGGCCCGAGTGCAAATGTTCAAGCGCACCGACCCCCTGCAACACCCCCTGCCCCCAATTCTCGAACGGAACGGGCAAAGGAGAAGACGCGATTTCGCCGCCCTCGGAGGCGGGCAACTGCGCGACAAGCGTTGGCGGCAGCTTGCCGGACAAGCTGGGCGCTCCACCGTCGCTGCGCGATGCATTCAGACGCAACGGAGTGCCATCATCCAGCACGGTGATCTTGTGGGTCACAGCATAGCCAGGTGGCAGGTCGTCAATCAGCAGCAGGGCGCGGTCTTTGATATCCGGTGTCAACGCTTCCCCGGTCAGTCGCAATGTCTGATCCTGTAGTTTCAATACACCGCGATCCAGCTGTGACAGCGCCCGCAATCCAGCAATGACAACATCGGGCCAATGCTCGTCAGGCGCGCCAGAGGCCAGGGTCAAGGTAGCAACCCCCTCGCCGAAATCCTGGCGCAGGGCGCGGCGCACGGCCCCGCTGGGCACACCACCGGAGAATTCGATCTCGCCTTCCTTCTCAAGCCGCGCGCCAAGGGCAAACGGCACCATCGGGTCAAGCAGCGTCACCTCTGAGCGCAGCTTGGCCCGGCCTTCGATCTTGCGCAATTGCTCTAAAATCTCGGCCTCTTCGGCCTCACTATCGGCCAGGCCGGTCAGGGTGATGTCGCGCCCATCCACCTCGGCGCGCACTCCATGCACACTCTCGGCAGTGACTGCATCGGCCTGCGCGCGGATACCCGCCTCGACCAAAGGTTCATCAGATCGGAAATTGAAAAGACCCAAGGCAAACAGTGCCCCGATCAGCAGCAGCGCGCCAAAGAAGTCTTCCATGGAATATGTGCGTCCGCGCTTCATCCTGCTGTCGTTAAACACGTCGGCTCAGCCAAGGTAAACCCCGTTTCAGCACAACCCCTGATCGCGTGCCAACATGGCGGCATGGGTACGGTTGCGCGCGCCAAGCTTGCGCGAAAGGGTCTTGAGATGCAGCTTGACCGTGACTTCCTGAATATCCAGATCACGGGCAATTTCCTTGTTGGATTTACCGGCGCTGATGCCCTGCAATACATCCAATTCGCGCGGGGTCAGGGTGATGCCCAACTCGCCCTGCTTGGGATCGGATAGAAACTCGAGCGGCATATAGACGTCACCCGCCAGCATTTCCCGCACGGCCGCTACCAGATCGAGCGGTGACAGCGTTTTGGGCAAGAACCCCGCCGCCCCATCGCGCAACGCCCGGCGGGCCACATCGCGCGGGGCCGTGCCAGACAGTAAGGCAACCGGGCACTCCGCCAGCTTTGACATTTGTGCCAGACCCTTCAACTGATCCATACCGGGCATGGAATAATCCAGCATCACCAGATCAAACGGGCCAAAATCAACGTAATAGCGACAGGCCAGTTCGAGGCTCGGCGCACTGACCACCTGGAACCCGCCCTGGTGACGCAGATAGTCGGCCAGTGTCTCGCGCACCAGATCATGATCATCAGCCAACAGGAGTTTGGACATCGAAAACGGATCCTTGGACCAGACAGGGGGACGGCGAACACACGCTGGCTTTTCTGTCGCACAGCCTGACCTGTCAAAGCCCGCGCAGTTTTAGCCACCATATTTACAAAGAACAGCCGCAGGCTCTATCATAGCGGTTTTTACCCCCCTAGGCCAGAGACCCGAAAGCAGGCGCGATGACGCGAACCCACACAGGCAGACGACGGATCGGGCGACGCGCGCAACTCACCCTGTTCAGTGGCCTTTCGGGCCTGCTTTTGGTGATCACAGCCGTGCTTGTCACGCAGGTGTTCATGCGTCTGGATGGATATATGTCCGCGCAGAAGGACAACCTGGTTCAGGCTGTTTCGCGGCTGGAAATCGACCAGGTAAAGCTGCTGGCGTCGATGCGTCAATACAGCCGCGATGCACCCGAAAGCTTTGCGTTGGTTCGCCAACACCTCGACGCGCTATCGGCGCGCACCGATCAGATCGCGTCCAATCCCGCCTATCCCGACCTGCTGGATGACACGGCATCCACCTCGCTGGCGCAGATCGCCAATATTGTCGGCATGCTGGAAACCCGCCTGCCCGCCTCCGGGGGTACGCCTGCCGATACGCCAGCCACGCTTGAAGGATTGGTCACAGACCTGAGCGCCCCGATCACCGATTTGACCCGTCTGGCCGTTAGTGCCCATACCCGCGCTGCCAATACCGAACGCGGCGCATTGGAAACCCGGTTGTTGCAGGTCACTTTGCTCAGCGTGGCCCTGCTGGTTACCTTGCTGTCGCTGATGATGCTGTTGTGGCAGCTATATCGTCTCTATCGTCGTCGCGCTCTGGAAAATCGCGCCACCCTGAACCGGCTTGAAACCATCCTGAATACGTCGCAGGATGCGGTGTTGGTGGTCTGCCCGGATGGGCGCATCATCGACACCAATCGCGCGGCGGATGCGATGTTTTTTAACGGCAGCCTGCCTGCATCCGACAAACGCATTGACCATATTCTGTTGCGCAAAGACCCTGAGGGCGTGATCAATCCCGTCAGCCCCGCCATGTTGCAGAAATCCTGCGAAACCGGGCCCAACCTCTGTGCGAATGTGATTGCACAAACGGCCGCGGGCGTGCGGATACCAGTTGAGCTGTCAAATGATAGGGCCAGCCGGGGCGACAAGACGGTGGTGATCTGCTTTATCCGCAATATCGCGCGCCGCATGGCCGATCAGGCCGAATTGCTGGCCGCGCGCGATACCGCATTGTCGGGTGAAAAGGCCAAGGCACGGTTTTTGAGCATGATCAGCCATGAAATGCGCACACCTCTGAACGGGTTGCTGGGCACGTTGGATTTGTTGCAGGACACCCCTCAGACCAAGGAACAGGTCAAGCTGACCAAGATCATGCGCAGTTCAGGGCAGGCCCTTCTGGCCCAGATCAATGATGCGCTGGATATCACCCAGGCTCAGCAAGGGGCGCTGACCCTGACCAACAAGGTGTTTGACCTTGATAAGCTGATCAAGAAACTTGTGCGGGAACAGGGCCTCAGCAGTAATCTGCGTGGCAACACGCTGCATCATGCGCCGCCGCCGCTTGAGCCCTTGGGCCGGGTCGTGGGCGATCCCAATCGGGTGCGTCAGGTGTTGTTGAACCTGCTCAGCAATGCGGTCAAGTTTACTGACAACGGCCAGATCACGATCGAGGCGTGTCGCTGTGTTGCCGAAGCCCCCGATCTGGTGGAGTTCCAGATCACGGATACCGGGCTTGGGATCGACAAGGCCGATCACGCCCGCATTTTCGAGGATTTCACCCGCTTGGATATGGGCCGCGCAAGGGCCGCCGAGGGATCAGGACTGGGGCTTGGGATCGTACGCCATCTGGTCGAGCTGATGGGCGGAGAATACGGTCTCGAAAGCGAGCCGGGTCTGGGCAGTGTGTTTTGGGTTCGCCTGCCCTTGCCATTGGCGACAACCACTACGTCCAGCCGCCAGGCACAGCAGAGCCCCGACATGCCTGCCGCAGCGATGGATATCCTCATTGTCGAAGACAACCCCATCAACCGCGTCGTGCTCGAAGAAATGCTGAAACGGGATGGTCACAGCGTCTGGCAAGCCCCGAACGGGGCCGAAGGTGTGGCAGTGGCGCAGAACCGGTGCTTTGACCTGATCCTGATGGATATTTCGATGCCGGTAATGGACGGCATCGAAGCCGCACGCCGAATCCGTATGGGGGGTGGCGCGTCGCGCAGATCGCGTACCCTTGCGCTCAGCGCGCATTTGACACCAACATTGCCCGACAGCCCTGGTATTGACGGTGTGCTGGTCAAACCTCTGCGCCGCATAGATCTTCAGGCGGCGCTCAGCCAGCAGACTGTCAAAGGCGTTGAGAGACCTCAGCCTCTGCCACTTGATCTCAAACGCTTGAGTGAGATGCGCGCCAGCCTGAGCGATGACAATTTAGGCGATCTGTTGGCCGCCCTCCAGCGCGAGGGAGACGCATTGATATCGGCCCTGCCCGATCAACTTCCTGACGACACCGGGCCACTGATCGCCCAAGTGCATCAGGTCGCCGGGTTGGCGGCCACAGTGGGTGCGCAACGCCTGCATGGGGCGCTCGGTCTGGCCGAGGCTGCTCTGCGCTCGGACGATACGGCACAGGCACATGATGCACTGAAAAGCCTGCCTGCACACTGGCACGAAACGCTGGCGCATCTGTTGAGCCTGCGCAAGACCGTCTGATCACGACAGTTCACCACTTTACATTCGATCTTTTCGGATGTTTCCTTTGAGGGAATAGGTGCGCTCCACGTCAAGGGATGCCGTGATGAAGAAATCTCAACTCAGCCTGAAATGGCTGGAGGTGTTCCAACTGGCCGCGCGCAACGGGTCGGTGCAAGACGCGGCGCAAGAGGCCTCGCTGTCAATCAGCACCGTGTCACATCACCTGCGCCAACTGGAAACTGTGCTGGGTGTCAGCCTGTTTGATCACGGGCGACGCCCGATGCGGCTGACACCGTCGGGTGCCGTGTTTCTGCGCCATGTGGATGAGGCGATGCAGATCCTGCGCCGCGCCGAAATCGAGGCCCAGACCGGACAAATGGCTGACACCCGCGCGCTGTCTCTGGCCGTTATCGAGGATTTCGACAGCGAGATTGCCCCTGAACTGGCCCGGCTGCTCAGTTCGGCGATGCCCAATTGTACCTTTCGTCACCTGACCCGCCCCAGCCATGAAACCCTGCAGATGTTGCGCGATCAGGATGTGGATATCGGCATTGCGGCGCGCCCCCAGTTTGATCAGGGCGATCTGATCGAATATCCGGTGCTGCGCGATCCGTTCGTCCTGGCGGTGCCTGCCACGGCGACCGCTGATGCCGCTCTCTATCTTGAAGGGCAAAGCCCTCTGCCCCTGTTACGTTATAGCCGTGATCAGATCATTGGCCGTCAGGTCGACGCGCAATTGCGCCGTCTGCGCCGCGACTTGCCCAACCGGTTTGAGTTTGAAAGCAACCAGACCATCATGTCGATGGTGGCGGAAGGGGCGGGATGGGCCATCACCACCCCGACCAATTACATCCGTGCCACGCGGTTTCAACGGCAGGTCAGCCTGCTGCCCTTCCCAGACAAGGGATTCGCGCGCTACCTGTCGGTCTTTACCACCGATCTGCACCCGTCTACTGCCGCCGAAGTGGTCGCCAGCACCCTGCGCCAACTGGTTCAGACCCGTGCGATTGATCCGGCCGTGGCCCGCATTCCGTGGTTGTCCGAGGTGTTCACACTCAGCCCCGAACGGGCGGCGTCGCAATCTTGAAAGTATCACGGATGGCCGCCTCCTGCGCAGCACTCAGGTACTCAGGATGATGCTCGGCCAACACCTCGCGCGCCTTTTCATTGGCAACGGCCCAGGCATCGCGCGCCCCCCCATCAGCCCAAGTCTTGGGATTTTCGCGATCCGCCAGTTCGGGATAGACGTAATCCCGTTCCATCGCTGAAAACGTATGCTGCCCACCCAGGAAATGCCCCTCACCCAGAACCGCCTCGCAAATCGCGTCAAAGCCAAGGTTTTCTTCTGACACCTCAACCCCGCGCAGCGCGCGATAGGTCATGGCATGCATTTGATCATCCAGAATGAAGGCCTCGAAACTGGCTCCCAGAAGGGATGCCGTCATGCCCGAGCTTTCGTAGATCATGTTGCCCCCGGCCAAGCCGGCCGCAAGCGAAGTCATGCCCTTTTCCACGCCATATTGCGCATCAATCGCCTTGGCATCCGTCATGCTGCACGCCACGCCCGAGGGCAGTCCCAGCCAGTTCGACATCTGCGCCGATGCCGCGTTCAGCAACACCGTTTCGCCCCCGCCCCCGGCAAAGGCCCCGGTGCGCAAGTCAATCACCAGCGGCCAGTTGGAAAACACCATCGGATGGCCGGGTTTTATCGCGTTGACCATAACCAGACTGGCCAGTGTTTCAGCCAGGGATTGTGCCAGAAACCCTGCCATTGTGGCGGGTGCTGTGGCGCCGGCCTGTGCGGCGGTGATGCATGAGACGGGGATGTTGTGTTTCAGGCATTCAAACGTCACGTCCACCGCATCCTCGCCATAGCGCATCGGCGAAATCACCGGGCTGATATGGGCCTTCACAAAGGGGCGCTTGGCAAAGGCGCCCTCGCCCCCGGCGGCGATGTCAAACATCTGGATGATCGGATCGACATGTTCGGCCAGCGTAAAAGCAGTCGCAACCGGTTTGGTCGTGTTCTTCATCAGCGCAAAGGCCGTGTTCACATCCAGATCGAACGGGTCTTGCACATCTGTGGCAATGCAACAGCGGGTGAACCAGCTGACATTGGTCAATGTGTCCTGCAGCCGGGTGAAATCATGCAAATCCTGCAGGGTCGATGTCCGATAAAGCCCGCTGTCCAGATCAAGCGTCTGTACAGCCGCGCCACCGGTGCCAAAATGCACCGCCTTGCCGCCCACCTCGATAGACCGATCCGGATCACGCCCATGAAAGGTAAAGGATTTCGGGGCCTTGGCGATCATGTCTTCCACCATCGCCTTCGGGAATCCATAGCGCCCATTGCCCAGATCACGCGCGCCTGCGGCCAGTAACACCTGCACCAGCTTGCCGGGCACCTCGCCCATGCCCAACTCGTCCAGCAGCCGCAGGGCGGTTGCATAGATCGCCTGACATTCGGCCTCGCTCAGGGGGCGGTACTGCCCGCCCGACTGCCCCGGGGGTGCCGGATTAACCGCAGGGGGTGCCGCACGTGTGGCCAAGCGGGTTTTGCGCCCGGACCGGCGGGCTTTGCGGGGGGCGTCCGTACTCGTCAAAGGGGTGTCTCCGGTCAAAGGCCTGTTCTTGGTGGATCATGCGCCCCAGACCCCCTGACCGCGCAAGGGTAAAGCACCACATGGCATTTATTGGGATATCATATTCGACTATCTCGAAACTAATGCAATCTGATTGACCACACACCCTCTCAACCTGTCAGTGGGACAAACCCCATTGGAGAGTCCTGATGAAAACCCAAACACGTTGTGTTGTGATCGGCGGCGGCATTGCCGGTTGCTCAACCCTTTATCATCTGACGCAAGAAGGATGGACAGACGTTGTCCTGGTGGAACGCAACGAGCTGACCAGTGGCACCACATGGCATTCTGCTGCGCAGGTGACAAACTTTGGCATGACCCAGACAATGGTTGGCCTGAAAACCCATTCCATCAACCTTTACAAAGATTTGGCGGACGATCCTGACTATCCGATCAACTATCACCACGCTGATGGCGGTATCCGGCTGGCCAATACCGAGGCGCAGATGGAGGGCTATCGCCACTTCGCCTCGATGGCGCGCGGGATGGATGTGCATTTAGAGGTGATTGATGCAGATGAATGCGCCAAACGGCATCCCCTGATCAGCACCGACAACCTTATCGGCGGCCTGTGGGACCCCCTGGACGGTGATATCGACCCGGCCCAGCTCTGTCAGGCCCTCGCCCGTCGTGCCCGCAAGGCCGGGGCCGAAGTGTATCGCAACACGCCCGTCACAGGCTTGACGCAACACGCCGATGACAGTTGGACCGTGCATACGGACAAGGGCGATATCGACTGCGAGGTGGTGGTGAATGCCTGCGGATACCGCGTGAACGAGGTCGGCGCGATGATGGGTGTACATCACCCGGTCACGTCGATGGAACATCAGTATTTCCTGACGGAAGAGATCCCCGCGATCAAGGAGGCCGGGCACCGAATGCCCCTGCTGCGTTGCCCGATCAGTGATTACTACTGCCGTCAGGAAAAGAACGGCCTGTTGGTGGGGTTCTATGAACAGGATTGCAAAACCTGGGGCATGGATGGCATTGATCCCAACTTCGTCAATGCGCTGTGCCCCGATGACCTGGATCGGGTAACGGATGTTCTGGAGGGCGCGTTTGAGCGGATGCCTGCGCTGATGGAAATCGGCATTCACACGGTGGTCAACGGTCCGATCACCTACACGATTGATGGTGCGCCCTTGGTTGGGCCAATTCCGGGCAAAAGAAATGCGTTTTGTATCATTGGCTTGCGTGCTGGTCTTGGCGAAGGTGGCGGGCATGGTTGGCTACTGGCGCAACAGATTGTGCAGGGCGAAGCGTGCTATGACACCTGGATGATTGATCCGCGCCGTTTCACCGGCCACGGCAATGTCGAGCTATGTGCGCTTAAGGCCATCGAAGATTATCAGAACGAGTTCCGTTTTCACTTCCCGCACGAACATCGCCCTGCCGGTCGCCCGGGCAAAACAACGCCTCTGACACCAGTGCTGGAGGCGGAAGGCGCGGAATTTACCCTTGTGAATGGCTGGGAGCGGGCTGAATTCTTCAAACCAAGCCCCGATTTTCATGAGGATTATTCATTTAAATTCAACAATGTATTTGGCGTTGTCAAAGCCGAGGTCGCGGCGATTCAATCTGGCGTTGGACTGGCTGAGGTTAACGGGTTTAACCGATTTGAGTTAACCGGCAGCGGCACGCACGACTTTCTGGATCGGATGATCTGTGGGGCCGTACCGCGCAAATCAGGCCGCATTGGCCTGGGATATCTGCTCAACCATCACGGCATGCTCAAGGGAGAAGCAACGGTGGCAAACCTGCCCGCCTCAGATCGTGGTCCGGACCGCGTCTGGTATGGCTCGGCCGCCGCAGCGGAATGGCACGACATGGATTGGTTGCAGATGCATCTGCGCGACGATGACGACGTACAAATCCGCAGCCTGACCAATGATCAAACCATCCTCGTGCTGGCTGGCCCCAAGGCGCGTACCGTTCTGCAAGCGGTCAGCCGTGCGGATTGGTCAGCCACAGCTTTTTCATGGCTGTCCGCGCGTGAATGCTTCATTGGCGTTGCGCCTGCAACAGTATTTTCTGTCAGCTTTTCTGGTGAGTTAGCGTATGAAATTCACATTCCTAATGCACATCTAAATGCCGCTTATCGAACCTTGCGCGAAACCGGTGAGGCATATGGCATGGTCTTGTTCGGTGCCCGCGCGGTCGATTCCATGCGCATGGAAAAGGGCTTCCTGCACTGGAAAGCCGATATCCTGACCGAGTTTGATCCGTTTGAAACCAGCCTCGACCGGTTTGTGAAAATGGATAAGCCGGATTTTGTCGGCAAAGACGCCCTTGTCAGGCGGCACGAAACAGGCCCGACCAAGCGGCTTGTGACACTGGAAGTGCAAGGCGATCTGGCCCCGGCCCACGGTGGCGCATCGGTGATGCTGGGAACAGATGTGGTGGGCACTGTCACCTCTGGCGACTGGGGGCATCGGGTTGGAATGAATCTGGCTTATGCCTTTGTGACTCCCGATTTGGCAAAGGAAGGCACATCGCTGGATATTGATATTATTGGCCATATGACGCCGGCGCGGGTGATTGCGCCGTCGCCCTATGATCCGCAGATGACCTTGCCGCGCAGCTGACCCCGAAAAGAACCAATCCTGACGGGTTGGTGAATTATTGGTTCCTTTCTGCAAAAAGTGGTATAGTCTGCAAGGCCCTACCGCCGATTTGAGGATCCAATGAACACGCAGGCAAGTAAACCACAGCCACAGGGTGTCACACCGCACCCGATTGGGGCGACGGCCCAGATCGTGATCGACACGCTATTTGCCCGCATCAAGGCCGAGGAGTATCCCGTTGATACGCGCCTGCCGTCGGAACGCACGCTAGCGGCGGAGCTGGGCGTTGCGCGCAACACGGTGCGCGAAGCGCTGGATGTGCTTGAGGCGCAATCGGTGATCCGTCGCCGTCCTGGCAGCGGCAGCTTTGTGACCTATCGCTCATCTGCCCCACCTCCCGGTGCAGATCCCACATTGGCCGATGACACCAGCCCGCTGGATCATCTGGTCGTGCGCGGCATATTAGAGCCAGAGATGGTGCGGCTGGCCGTGGTCAATATGACGCCCCGGATGCTGAATAAGCTCGCCGAAACCCTGTCCAAGATCGAGACTATCCAGACCGATGTCGACGCGTTTATTGCACTGGAAGAGCAGCTGTTCATCCAGATTTCCGAAGGCACAGGCAACCCGCTTTTGGCGTCGTGCTACCGCCTGACAATTGAAACCTACCGGCAAAGCTTTCGCACCAAACTGCGCCGCCGTACCCTGACGCCCAAGCGTATTCAGGACCATCAAAGGCGTTACAACACGCTGTTCAACGCGATCTCGTCACGGGACGTGGCCTCGGCGGTGGAGTTCATCAAACTGCATTTGATCGAAGAGCAGACATTGCTTCTGCAGGACGATCAGACCGTCACCTGACGCGCGCCCAGGGCAGGTGCCGTATCGGGCCGTCCGACCCGTTGATCCCACATCTGCCCAAGATTTTGCATCTCGGCCTTCAACAGGTCGCTGTGCTGGGCAAGCCAGTCGGGGATGGACTCAAAACTGACAATCCGCGCCTTGCCGTCCTGCACCGTCACAACCGGCCAATCCCCCACCAGTGCATTATCGATTCCAAAGATATCGCTGCCCCACCACTCGGCCGGACCGAACGCATGGGTCACATGGCCCAGCTCTTTCATCGCCGCCAAAACCGAGCCTGAGTTGACAGATCCGGCCTTTTCAACGGCCGCATGCCAGATGTCGAGGATCGCTGCATATTCCCAGCTGACAGCGCTCCAACTGCCCGGATAGCGGGTGGTGTAGGCCTCGTAAAACTCGTTTGGCTGATTAAAGAAGAAGGCTTTCTCCCGCAGAGCCGGATCATCGAAATCGGGAAACTGAAAAGTGACCCCTTCCATGAACGCATGTGATGTCTGGGTCATCAATACCTCGTACTGATCCAGTGTGCAGGACAGGATCTGGCCCTGAAAGCCCGCACGATAGGCATATTCGGTCATCGCATGCACCATCGGCGTATAGCTTGTACACCAGCACAACACATCCGGGTTCTGATCCAGCATTGGCTGCACGATCGGCGCCGGATCGCCGCCCTCGGCAGGGTATTGGACTTCCTTCACGACGTCCCAATTGGCCGCCTTGAACGCTGCGCGATATGTCGCCAGCGAGGGGAGGCCCATCCCGTCTTTCTGGCTGCACATCGCGACGGATTTCAGCTGTGGCTTGCTGCGCGCCAGCCAATCCACTCCGGTCACCACATAAATCGGGTGCACCTCGGACGGCGCGATCAGATAGCGCGTATCGGGTGACAGGTCCGAGGGCAGCAAGGTCGAGGTGAGCACCCTTTTTTCGGTCAGAAAATCCGCCACGGCGGCAAAGGCATCTCCGCCCAGCATCATCATCAGCCTGATGTCATGGGCCTGCACCAACTCGGCAGCGCCCTTGCGGGCCATCTCCGGATCGTTGCCGCAGTCAAACGCGTGGATGCGGATCGGATAACGCCGTCCGGCAATCAACAGCCCCCCGGCCTGATTGAGCCAGCTTTCCCAGATCCGACACCCATGCAGACCGGGCAATCCCCAGGATTCAGCCTGCCCCGACAAGGGGGCCAGAAAACCAATATTCACCGTGTTGGTCATGCCTACAGACAATCGCGGCAGAGCGCCGCTTATTGCCAGGCGATGGGCAAAGCTTGAGGCTTCGATCTTGATCTCTCCTGCAGATAGCAATTGACAGATTGGTTCAAATTTTGGCTTACTGGAATGAACCAATAAGACCAGTATCTAAATTTGGTCCATACCAATCAAGGGAGAAATTCAAGATGTCGAAGAAACGTGTCGCTGTGATCGGTGCGGGCCCATCGGGCCTAGCGCAACTGCGTGCCTTCCAATCCGCCAAGAAAAATGGCGAGGATATTCCGGAAATCGTTTGCTATGAAAAGCAATCCGACTGGGGCGGCTT
>Ga0316205_10004377_pt1 | contig 12425 bp, 7 predicted proteins | sample 3monthpyrite_MG_FD_204941 | JGI IMG/M metagenome (GOLD analysis project Ga0316205, IMG submission 204941) | Microbial mat bacterial communities from mineral coupon in-situ incubated in ocean water Damariscotta River, Maine, United States -... | ecosystem: Environmental > Aquatic > Marine >... | reverse complement strand
CCCGAACTCGCCGGAATCGCAGGTATGGGTGGGTATGGCTGCGCTGGCGCCACGTCAGGTGGGGTGTGCTGTTCCTCCACATTCTGATCTGGCCCGTCCGTTCCGTCGCCGTTTGTGGGAACCGGCTCAGCGCTGTCGGGCGCGGTTGCAGGCGGCGACGCTGGTTCATCGACCCAACTTGGAACTAGCCCGTTCTTTGAGCCGCCGAATGTTCCCGAAGTTCCCATCAGGCGTGCTTCCTTTTCCCGACGAGCTTGATGACCGCCGTTGACGCTGCCTTCAGCTTCGCGTTGTCGTCTTGTTCGGCCCAGCTCCGGAGCGTTGCCGTGAAGTCAGCCTCGACATCGGCTTGGGTGAAGACCGACACCCAGCCACTAACGGCCCATGGGCCGAGCTTAGAGACCGGAAGATCCTGGACGAAGGAGAGTAGCGGTCGTTGCAGGAAGTGATGCTGACGCGCCATCTCGGCCAAACCCTTCACACCCACAGGCTCTTGGGTTAGGTCCTCCGTGTCCCGTACCTTTGCGCGCAGGGCGTCGAAGACCTGTTCGGCTTCGACCGACTCAAGCCGAGCGATTTCCGCGGCGGCCTGCTTCACCTGTAGAGGGGAGCCCTGAAGCTTGGCAACGAGCTCGTCCAGCTCACCTAGAGACGTGACCGCGCCAAAAACACTTCGCCGGTCCCGGGTTACAAAGACGTATGGCCTGAGGTCGTTCTCAGCTAGCGGCGGATCGATGGCTGCCCACTGCTTCGCCCATTCGATGTTTGGCCAATCGGGCAACGCTGCCTCCGTAGGTGGAGCACTCTCTTTGCTGTCTGCCGATTTCGTCTCTAGGCCGGAGGATGAGGCAGAGACCACGGCTTCGAGCGCCGCGAGCTCCTCCGACGCGCCTGTGTTGGCAGAACCGCGCGCTATCGCGTCATAGAGTTCCGGGGCGAAGCGCTCAGCGAGCATGATCTTGGCGAGTACCGAGATATTCAGTTCATCGCGGAAGCCGCGTTCCTCGGCGATAGCTAGACGAAGCATCATCGTGTTTATGAAGCGCTTAATTTGCCTCGGGTTACCCCGGGCGCCGTCCGCTAGAATTGGTGCGATCCGCCCGGCCAGTTCCATCGCTCGCTCGACCTCGGCAGGAACGCCGCCTAGGGCCTCATTAACCGCCTTCCGATCGAGGCCAGGTCCTTTCCACGGGCGGCGCAATACTTCGCGTGCCAGTGCGACCAGGTTCTGGAACTCATCAGCCTCCTCACCGTGGGCGTTCAGCACCAAGAGTAGCGTCACATAGATTCGCGTCTCGGCATATCCGAGCGAGGGCAGACGGAAAGGGACCTGGATCAGCTTCTCCAGGTAGTTGCGAGCATAGGAAGCCGGTCCTGTAGCCACGGGCAGGTCCGGGAAATGTTGCCGCACGGCATATTCGATCATCCCCTCGTCCGCCCCGATGATGAAGGCCGCTCGCGGTACGAACAGAAACAACCTGATCGCTTCCAACGTCTCGATCGCAATGTTCGGGAGGCATCGATCAAGGTCATCGACAAGGACAACCAGGCGATCAATCTCAGCGACCTCCAAGAGTTCGGCGAATTCCTCCCGGAAAGCATGCATCTGTTCAGGCGCAGTGTCTTCGGCGACCTCACGTAGGAATTCGTCGGAACGCTCGACTAGCGCAGCCAGAGTCTCCGATGACACACCCTCGGCACTCTTGCCGATGAGACTTCGTGCGGTGGCGCCAAGGTCCTTGATCGTCTCGGGATGCGGAATCCCAGTGGCCAATGTCAAGCCATACGCCCCCGCCTTGCGTGCGAGCTTCATCCAGTCGACCCGTCTCATGACCTTCTTCGCCTGTTCAGCGATTTTCTGTGACATGGGGCGCTTGCGGCACAACTCCTCGACGATCGTCTCGATTAGAACCGCCTTTGCGTCCTCAAAGCCCTGAAACAGCCAACCATTAAACCGCACACAGAGTACGCGCTCGTCGTCAGAAAAGGCTTCCTCAACCATCATGAGGACACTGGATTTGCCGGCGCCCCAGTCTCCATGGACGCCGACGCTCAGGGGTTCATCCGACTTCTCGCTCACCAGACGGACGACTGTCTTGGCAATCGCCTCGTAGTACAGAAGGTCGACAGCAGTCTCGTTGTCGGCGACGATCATCGGTCGAGCCTTACACGCAAGCGTCTGGCGCGCTCCTGAAAAGCCCCGGCGCCGCCTTCCAGAATATCGCACACCATTTTTCTGATCCCTGCATTTTCCAATCCCCCGGAAACATAGGTGATCGGCGGCAAAGCATTGTGTGGGTGTGGGCCAGCTTCTGCAATGATGATTTGGTCCGCATCAGTATTGATAACCAAATTTGCGTTGTGCGTGACCATGATCACTTGGCGATGCGCTTTGGCCTCGACGAACAGCTGTACAAGCTCGTCAAATACAGACTTGGGATCCAGATTTTCCTCCGGCTGATCTATGACAAGTGGCCGGTCATCCTTATCGTCGAGACCGAGATAAAGGAGTAGAAGGACAATGCCTCGTGTGCCTGGCGAGAGTTTGCGGATGTCGACACCATCATAGTCGATACCGTAACGTATCTCGATGTGATCGGTACTAAACAGCCATTGCGCAAAACGCTTCGACCACGCACGAAATTCTGTCTGATCAGTTCTGAGCACCGGCGAATGGTCCAACAGGTCCTTTTGGTAGAGCCGCCGGAATTCAGCCATCGCTGCAATGACGGCAGTAGAATCTCCGGACTCCCAAGCGGTTCTCAGAGTTTCATCGGCCTTTTGCTGAAGCGTCCCTTTCCCACGGAAAGCACCGATTTTTCTCAGGTCAATTAGACCTTCTTCGGCTGCCTCCGCCCATTGCTCCACGTCTGCAATGCGTGCGACAGAGAAAGAGAGCTTCTTCAATGTTCCCGATGAATTGGCAAGCCGTGCCATCAACGGCGCGTAGAGTTCTTCAAGAACCGATTGCTCCGCGAAGAGTGCATCGAAAGCCCTTCCGTACGCCGCCTCACGATTGGCCTGAAGCTGGCGGGTGCGGTCGTTTGCCCCTTTTGCGTCCTTTAGCTTTTCGGTCAGCGCTTGTAGCGCCGCGGTCTCTTTCGCGATGCTGTTAGAGAGCGAAGCATAACGGCGTTGCGCATCTTTGTCGGCGTTGATCAGCTTCTCCAACCTCGCCATCTCAGCTTCCAGCATAGCCTGTGTGAGGGTGCTGAGGTCAGCCTCGTCGGGAAAATACGCGGCGCTCGGATTGTCGGGTGAAGGCGCTGTCCCCTTGAGTCTAGCAATCTCGCCGTCGACCCATTTCACATAGTCCGTGAGATTGTCATCGACCGAACCCGTGTAATCCATCAGGAACGCCGCCCATTGCTCTGGCGACATTCCACTGTGCTCATGGCGCGCCTGAACTTGCAGAAGCGCCTCGGGCGCCTGGTTGCGACGCATGTCTTTTACTTCGTCCTGCATGGCGAGAAACGTCTGCCGCTGTCCTGCGAACCGGCGAAGTTTTGCTTGGACCTTGTTGGCAGCGTTGGCCAACTCAGTGTGCCTCTGAGCTCTCTTCTCGCTGCCTTTCGATACCAGTTTGCCGCGGTCAGTCGTGTAGGCATCGACGAGCTTCTTCTTCTTCGTTACTTCCGCCTCATAGGTAGCGACGAGTTCCTTCTTTTCCAGTTCTGTGCTGATGCGGTCGGAAATCTGGGCGACGGCTTCAGCCTCCCTGGCGCGTGCAAGACGATGCCGCGATGCATGCTGCTCCAACAGTTCGGCAAAGTTCAACGCTCCGTCTCGTGTATCATCAGGATGCGCCTCGAAAATCACACGTTCGATTTCCCGGAGTAGCCCGTCTGTTAGCCCGTTTGATGAGCAAAGTTCTTCGACAAACTGTTGGGAAAGATATCGCACGCGCTCATAGCTGAACGGCCCGTTTGCATCCGAACCGTTGAGTGCGCGCGTTTCAGGATCTCCTGCCGCCCATTTCACCTTGACCTCCGCATCTCCGACCAGCGAACGTGCACGAACGAGAAAGGATGGATTTGCCCACTCATCAGCGTTCCAGGCGTCTTCCGGGATCGAATCACAACCAGCTGCTATCATGTCAGCCAGTGCCGTCTTGCCAGACCCTCGGGCGCCAATAACTGCCACCAGCCCCGGGTTGAGCGATATGACCGGTGTCTTCATCCATGGTGCGCCGAGAATTTCGATTTCAGAAATCACCTGCGAAGGTGTTGCGGAGGCCGGCGGTTCGCTCCCAACATGCGCGCGGTCTGCAGGATCGATACAGGCTTGCCGTAGCGCGTCGAATTCGAGCCCTCCCTTAACCCATGAGAAGCGATCGCCGAATGGCGAGGCAACACTCTCAAGGTCATGTGCGTCGCTGCCATGCAGGCACGGCTTTAGGCCACCATACACTTTGCGAATTTCATCGGCAGACATCGAGGGTCTGTGGCCTAGCCAGAATTCTCGCTGGGCTTCGCTGCTAGCGAATATCACATGGGCAAAGCCCTCGATCTCTCGTCGAATGGTTTGATCGGCGGCCTCTCGAACACCCGATGTTCCGTCGTTCGCTCCGCCTGCCACACCAATCAGGATGTTCTTTTTCGCCCAGCCGCTCTCCCCATAGACTTCGCGGAGCTGCTGGAAATTTACCTTAAACTGGCTAGCGCCATAGGCGAGTGCTGCTCCATCGTCGGTTATGTTCTGATCCACCTTCTTGCCCAGCCGTATCAAATCGGCGCGCGTACAGTCGAACCGATCCTGCATTGCGTTGAACTGCAGACGAGACAATAGTCGTTGTAGTTCATCCACATGCTGCGGATCCTCTGGACTAACAAACAGATGAAGATTGACGAAACCGCCCTTCGAAGTCGCGACATCAAGCCTCACCTCCACATTTGGAAAGATGAGCGCGGTGTTCGGGAGTCTACCCGCATCCCGATGTCGTAAGACTTCTCGATAGGTGTCGGTCACGTAGTAGTCAGTGACAGCAATCGCCTCGATAATCGGAGTCGCCTGTTCAAGCGCTGTGAGATAGTCGTCCCATGCATTCGGCCCAGTGAACTGATTGTTCATGACGGTACCGGGCGCATGGATATGCGGCTCCCACCTCCGCCATTCTGATCCACGACTCAGCATGAGCCTCCTCTTATCTTCATTTTCCGAGTGTTTATTTAGAACATTATATCTTTCAGTTTACAAAATATAGATCCGGTTCGTTCGGTTGTTGGCAGCAAGCGGCCGATGTAAATGCTCATAATCCCCAATTATCGATACATCACAGCTGCCGCAGGTTTGCGCTGTTGCTCGAATTGCAACGAAGACTTCACTTCCCTCTGAAATCCCATTATCACTGTTGATGGAGCCGTAACGCGCGGCTCTGGGGTGTCGTAACCCCTCACAACCGGTTTGGCATCGGCCGATACGATGCCAACTCCTTGACCTTTGCGGTCGGGGAGCCTGCGGCGTATGTCCAGGCTCTCCGGAGCTAAAGGCCGTAGGAACCGTGTTGTGCGGTTTACGAACTCCCCGATCACCAGGATCAAGAGGCCAGTTTGCGGTGGGCGCGCCGCAACCCAGGGCTAAAGGGAGAAGTTTCATGCAAGCAGAAACAGGCGCAAACATAGGAAAATTCTTGGCAACTGCGCTCGTGTTGGCGGTTTTCGCCATGGCGGGATGGAGTTATTACGATAAGAGGAACAAGCCCGGCTATATGGGTGACCTCAGCACCGAAGTGCAGCTGGAAATTGAAATTGAGCGTAGGCTCGCCGATATTGCGATTGCCAACAGAGCAAAGACAGATCCTTGGCATGTGCATGAGTCTGTCTCCTCGAAAGACGATTCTCCATTCATAACGATTAGCACCGGTGCGGTGACGCCCGTCTCGATCCGCGGCGGTCTCTTTCAGACGCCACGAATGGTGATCCGTTGTACTGAGAACGTCACATCTGTTTTGGTGAATTTTGACACGTTTATCGGCTCGCGTGATCGGCGTGTAGAGAGCAGGGTGGACGAAAGGCAGGTACAGCGTGCCACGTGGAGCGCAGCCTCTGACAATAAGACAGTGGGGTTGTGGCGTGGCGCACAAGCTATTCCTTTTGTTAAATCGCTCCTGCAAGGCGACAGCCTGAAACTCTGGCTGACGCCTCACAACTCTCCCGGTATTGTGGTCACATTCAACATAAAATCTCTCGATGAACACCTCGAGAAGGTCGCTGAAGCTTGTAATTGGTCACTTCCCAGATGATCACCGCCGCCAGGGCCGCGGTGTGCCTGGGGCCCGTACGATATTGCGGCGAGCTCCTAATTTCCTTCCTGGGAGTGGCCTGCGTGGGCCAGAAACCCAACCTACAAAGAGCGAAATCACGTCAACCTGGTCGTCAAACTTGCCGTTCGGAAATGCTCGCAGTTCGTTTAGCAGAGCTTCTTTCCACGGTGCATCAAAAGCTGGAAACTTGACCAGCCCGCTCTCAAGTTTGGCGGAGGCAGCCGCCAGGCGTGTTTCCTTGTCCTGGTGGTGCCGTGTGCCATGAAGCCATGACCTTGCGCCGCGGTCTTCGCTTCGAATGTCCTGGATTAGAGACTGGCCGGACCCATGATTTTCAATATGTACCCGGGTCGCATCCCACGTCCTCTTCTGCCGCCAGAATGCTTTCAGTAAATCGGGGTAGGAAAGTCGTTGCCGATAGACATCCAAAACAAGCCAGGATGTTCCGTTGAAGCCGAACGTGATGCAGACTGAGAAGTCGGCTGTTGGTTCGGGCGAAAAGGCCGTGTCCCACACTTGGTAACAATCGATCATCTCAGCGCGCTCAGCTGGTTCCGCATAATATTGTAATTTGGACATGTCGAGGATGGTGCCACCGGGTGGGATTGGGTTTTGTTGATATTGAGCTTCGAACGCTGTGTTTCCGATCTCTAGCCTGATGTTCTCCAAGGTGTCACGAGACTGAAACTCCTCGAAGAGAACATCACGCGCCGATTGCTGATGGCTTTCCCCGCAGTAGAGCTCAAAGGATTGATCAGTGTCAGCGATCGCTTTAAGGGTAAGTGTTGTGAAGCCTCCCTGATCGATCAAGAAGGCGGGAAAGTCATCCTCATGCAGTCGTTGCTGCACACTAATGATTGGTCCGGTCGCGGCATTGTTGAGGCGGCTGCGCAAACTGATCTGATAGAAATCGACAACCTCCTTGCGGGCCTGGGGGGATCGCGCGTCAACTCCGTTGATGATGTCATCAATCACGATGTAGTCCGCGCCAAAACCCTGGGTAGACGAACGCGGAGTCACAATCCGGCGATTGCCCCCGAGAGTTGTTTGCACCTCTTCATTGTTTTCTGTGCTGATCTGAGTGTTTGGAAACCAACGTTTGTAGAGAGCTGAGTTCATAATCCTGCGGGTCCGTTTGGCATGTTCAACGCCCAGGTCCCTGGAATAGGTTGCGACCAACAAACGTGTCTGTGGGTTCTTGCCAAGTAGATAGGCCGGGAGCGCCACTGATACGATGAAGGACTTTAGATACCTCGGTGGCAGGTTGATCAAGAGGCGCGGACATTCTCCGCTAATCGCGCGCTCCACCAGGATGCACATTGCCTCTACATGCCAATTAGGAACAAATTTGATACCTGGAAAGGCTTGGCTAAAAAAGGCGATGCAAAACAAATAGAAATTGTTGTGTACCTGTTGGGCTATAAGTTCTTGTTGCCCTTCTGCGGGCAATTGATCCAGGAGCGTTTGTTGTTCGGTCACTGCAATCGCTGCGTTCGACATTTGAATTCTCCTCTATGTCAGAGATTGTAAGAAACTTGAGGATTGCTTCGCCGACCTGGACTACCAGGAGGGTCAGATACCAACTTTGTTGAGTTTGAAATCCGCTACTTCAGTTGCCTTCATTTTTTCCTTTTGCCGATCTGTTGAGCATTTGACCAATTTGGTCGAGCACGTCTTGTTCCTCTTGCGCAAGTTTGGTGGCGTTGGTTTTGGTTGGAGGGCTGTCCGCGAAGATGCCCAGTTTAATGGCGGTCTCCAGTAACAGCCGTATAGCGGCCAGGTGCCCGCTAGCCCCTTTGTTGGCCAAAGACGCGGCAATGGTATCAATCAATCGCATCTTCTTTGTTTTACCGTTCCGCCGCACAGGTACACGTTCTGTAAGTGCTGCTTCGAGGATAGTTGAGAGGTTGCGGGACCCCTTGGGACGCCCCTTCGGATTCCCTGATACACCCTTAGGGAACCGAGTATGCTTGGGTGTCTTGCGGTAGCCAACCTCGTAGGCCCCATCAATGCTTGTCTTGACTGAACGGGAGGATAATTGGCTTAGGGTTGCGCCAGATTGTTTTTTTGCGGCCGGATTTTTGGGATCCGCTGCAGCCGCCGTCATAGACGCTGGGAGTTTCCGTTTGCGGGCGGGCTTTTTCCTATTCGTCATTTGCCCCTCCCATTGGTATTCCTGAGTTTTTGAGGCATCGAACGTTTGCGTGCTGGTCTTCGACGATCTAGCAGTTCATCGCGAGTAAGCCCTGTTTGTGAGTGGATGGCCTTCTTGCCGGTTTTGCGTTCCCACCTATCAATGGCGAGCTCGCAAAAGTCGGCGTCGATTTCAATTCCGAACGCCCAGCGGCCGGTCCTCTCAGCTGCGAGAAACACGGTTCCTGAGCCAACGAACGGATCAAGGACGATGTCGCCCCGATTGGTGCTGTCGCAGATGGCATCTGCAATCATCGACACGGGTTTGACTGTCGGGTGTGCGGCGAGGAGCTCATCGCGTTCAGCATGAAACGTATTCATGCCGGCGTAGGGCCATACATTCGTGCGGTTCCGCCCGTGCTTGCCTAACTGAATATTATTGATATGGGGCGCGACGCCCTTCTTGCCTACATATACCAACTCATGTTGGCTCCGATAAAAGCTGCCCATACCTGCATTCGTCTTCGTCCACACGCATAAATTGACCTGAGTGAGGGCGGCTGTAGAGGCCGCCGTCAGTAGCTCACGTTGATGGCGCCAGTCCATGAAGACGTAGACCAAGGCTCCATCTACCGAAACCGATGTCGCGCGTTGCAGGACGTTTGTGAGAAAGGTTGGGAATTCATCTCCCGTCATCTCGCCAGACGCAAACGCGAACTCACGGTGTTGAGCTGACCCAAGTCCTGAAACGTGTCCGTCAATTGGTACGTTGTAGGGCGGGTCTGTCAGCGTAAGTTGAGCCTCTTTGCCGTCCATGAGGCTGGTATATGTCCGCCTCTCTAGGGCGTTTCCCACAGCCAGCCGATGGTTGCCCAGTTGCCAGAGGTCGCCCTCCCTGCAGACAGTCTGTCGCTCCTTCTTTAGATTGGGGAGGTCATCATCCTCATCGACTTCTTGGTCTTTGCTGGTGTCGGCGAGCAAAACATCGAGGTCTGCGGTCTCAAAGCCTGGAATGTCCAGATCGATATCTGGCTCCAAAAGAGAGATGTCACCAAGCTCGATTTGTAATGCTTCGACGTCCCACTCTCCAAGCTCCGCTAACTTGTTCAGTGAAAGGCGCAAAGCCCGCAACTTTGACTTGCTCAAATGGGTGACGCGAGTTGCCAACACATACTCAATGTTCAGGTTCTTTGATGCCTCCAAAACCGCATACCCATCGACGACATTGTTATGCTCATCTATGAGGATTGGAAGTACCTGCCCGTACATCCGCAGGCCCCTCTCGATGTGCTGAATCTGGCCTCGAGAATGCTTCCGTGTTGAGCGGACTTGCGTGCGCAGCGTGTCGCACAGCATGTATTCTAGCGCTGGTGTGTTTGAGACTGGCGCCTTGGTTGGGGCGATAGAGGGGGTGCGCTCGTTGTCTTTAGCCGTATTCGAAGTTTGCATCATTGTGCCTTTCCTAGTTTCCACAGTGCGGAAAGACAGCGAGCAGGACTCTTCGACCCTAAGGGCGCGACGGGAAGTCGAATCTATCCTTCTCGCCGACCATTCCGTTCCCGTCTATCTTTCGGAAAGTCCGCAAGCTGACACCAAGTTGGTGTCGAGTTGTTTCATGAAACTATCCGTCATTCGTTGAGTGTCAATAGGTACAAGCGTATTGCTTGCTTGTGTTTGAGTGCCCTGCGATGTGGTGCGGAAAAAGTTGCGCTACCACCCGGAAAGGAATTTTCTGCAGCAGGATTCAAGGTAGGCGGAAGCCCATGATTTTGTTAAGAGATCGCATTTCGCCAAATTGATTTGCAACATGTTGCAAAAAATGGAATCATTAAAATCAGTAGACTGATTAAAATACGGGCTGCAAGAAAAAATCAAGACGCACCGAAATTTCGCATATTCAAAGGCCGACTCACCCACAAGTTCGCTCAATTTTGGGTTGTTGATTCGAAAGCGCCCCGATGCGAATGGCTAGTCGTTAAAGAGTGATTGCGCATGGACAAGAACAGAACCCACATCAACTGGCGTGGCGAGGCCATCAGACTCAAACGCAGAAAACAGCCGAATCCCAGCTAAGGCCTCAATCTCGGGGATCGGTACCAAGCAGTGTTGGACATTTGTTTCTTTAAGGGGACAGCCTAGATTGTCTGGATGGAGCTGGGCATCATGTTCAAACAGAAAACCAAAAGCGTGCCCATCGCTGACAATTACCTTCCAGAACATATGGGGGACGCCGATGGTATCGGGGCGGCTGTCGTTGGGATTGCCAACGGTTTTGATGGGCGCATTGCCAAATATGGTCCCAGCTAGAACATAAAACTCTTCGCCGTCCTTAGCCTGTTCTCGCACCAAGGTTTCTACCTTGTACCAGGGGCCACCTGATCCATTTAGCGAGTTGTGGAGTTGAGGTGCGATGTTGGTCATGTAGTTGATCTCAAAGACCGTACAGGCATCGTCTATGTCTTCAACTTTTAGGTCTTCTTCGATCTCAGCATCGATGCCATCACCATCTCTGTCTCCCCCTGAAACGAAATAGGGCGCTAAGTGACCGCGGGCATAGAAGTCTTCTTTGCCATCGACATCTACCTTTGGAATGTTGGTGTAGTCGCCGTTGGTGACGGCGTCAGGCGTATCTGGGTCGACCCGGAACCTTTTCCACCGGCTCTTGCGGCTCGGGGTGTCGATATAATCTGGAGACACATGCCAAGCCGTCCACCTAGGCACGCGATGTACTGAATCGTACGAAGTCACATACCCACGGCGTACCAAGAGAGGGTCGCCGGTCGGTGCACCTCCATAGATATGTTCACTCATCAAGTCTAATGTTTGCTGTGGCGTGAGGTCAGGGCAGTCATTCGCAAACGCAGTTGAATGCCAGACCAGAGCGATAACGAATGCGAACACACGAAGCATGGTTCTACGGACCTTTCAGAGGAAGAGCCTAAGGGCTGGAGAAAGCATTAGAAGCCAAAGGCCAAAGCTCAGTACTAGGAGTGTGAATTCGATCAACCACCTTTTAGCGCGCGCACGAAGTGATGACCAGGAGGGCGGAGAGGGGAGGTCGCCATTAAGGGACGTGTCTATCTCCAAGTTGACGTTTGAGGGATCACGTACCATTTGGATTGACCACAGAAGTATAAAGAACAACAATGGTTTCAGAATATGCTGGGGGACCACATGAGACAAGGACGTTTGCTTTTCTCGACCATAGCGACAGCTGTGTTCGTGATGTTCAGTGGGTTCTCTGTGTTTGCGGAGCCACTGACTGATAACCAAATCCGTGAGCGAATAATCGCCCAAGATATTGCCGCCTATTCAGGAAACTGCCCCTGTCCTTACAACAGAGCTTCGAACGGAAGTAGATGTGGCGCGAGGAGTGCCTGGAGCCGTCCCGGCGGCGCATCACCCAGGTGCTATCCTGATGACGTTTCTGATCGTGCAGTGCGTCACTATCGTCAGAGCCGCTGAAAACGGTTTGTCTTGATACAAGATCGGAGGGTTGGACTGTGAGGTTATATTCCTACTGCATACCGGTTGACGATGGTGCTGCTCCAAATCCGTATTGGGGCAAGTGCACTCTCGCGATCTGCAAGCCAGCGATTAGGCGAACCGCCACATCAGGAGACTGGGTGGTTGGTGTTGGCTCCAAGAAATCGCCTATCGGTGATATCAGTGGGCAAGTTGTATATGCGATGGAAGTTTCCGAAGTCATGACCATGAGGGAATATGATCAGTGGACTACAGAAAATCTGCCTAACAAGATCCCAGACCTAAAAAGCCAAAACTATGCGAGATTGGTCGGCGACTCGATCTACAGATTTGGCTCTGTCACTTCCAAAAAAGGGCGAGTATCTCAACGTCCAAGTGTTCATGGGAAACTTGACCAGAAGCGGGATCTATCGGGATGCAACGTGCTCCTGTCAGATCATTTTTTCTACTTCGGTGATAAGCCTGTGGTGCTCCCGAAGGAACTAATGCCGATTGTTCATCAGACACAAGGGCACAAAGTTCGACTCAACCACAAGTACCGTAG
>Ga0316205_10004376_pt1 | contig 12426 bp, 10 predicted proteins | sample 3monthpyrite_MG_FD_204941 | JGI IMG/M metagenome (GOLD analysis project Ga0316205, IMG submission 204941) | Microbial mat bacterial communities from mineral coupon in-situ incubated in ocean water Damariscotta River, Maine, United States -... | ecosystem: Environmental > Aquatic > Marine >... | reverse complement strand
TTTAGCTCAAGATTTAAACTATCTCTCAGATCAAAATTTCAAAGAACAATCTATTTTAGTTGATGAAGTCATGAAAATGTTGACTTCACTTCACCAAATAGTTTCCAAAAGCTAACAGCTAACAGCTAACAGCTAACAGCTAACAGCTAAAAGCCAACAACTAACAGCTAACAGCTTCTTCATTCCCTCAACTCCAATACTTCATTTTCCCCAAATGTCTCATAACTGGAGATTATCACGCGATCGCCATCTTGTAATCCCGAGACAACTTCGAAATATTCCGGATTTTGCTGACCCAGACGGATCTCGCGTCTTACTGCTTGTGTTTCATCTTTATTTAGCAGGAAAATCCAGCTGCCACCTGTGGTTTGGAAGAATCCTCCTTTTTCGAGCAAAAGTGCCATCGATGCATCACCAAGTTCAAGACGGATTCTCACTCTTTGACCCCGTCGGATTCGTGTCGGAGCTTCATTTACAAATTCCATATCAACTTGAAATTGGCCATTGGTAATTACCGGATACACTTTCGTGATTTCCATCAAATGTGTTGCTCCAGCAAACTCAAAGGAACCACGTAAGCTGGTAGAAATTCGTGAGAGGTGAAATTCATCCACACCAACTCTTACTTTAAAATTATCCAGCATATCTACTTGGCCAACTCTTTCACTAGGGCTGATAGATTGCCCTTGTTGCAATTCAATAGTGGTTAATTGCCCTTCGATGGGTGCTTTGATCACCAAATTATCTAAAATTGCCTGTACCGCATCTAAACTTCGCCACATTCTGCGCTCTGATTCATCCAATTGCTGAAGTTGAGAGATAGTTTGTAATGAATCTTTCATGAAAGATTCGTGCGTTAATTTATAGCGCTTTTGTTCATACACATAGTTTTCACGGGTATTTTCAAACTCCTGAACAGAAATTAAACCTTGCTCATATAAACTTGTATTCCTCTCAAATAACGGTTGTAGTAAATCGCGTTGATATTCTGCATTTGCCAGCTGATTTTTGATATCTAAACTGTTTTGCTCCAGATTTAAGCGTGAGTTTCTAACATTGTTAATCTGATCATACAGACCTGCTTCTTGTTGTAATACCTGCAATTGCAGATTTGAGTTTGATAGGGTTAGTATGGTATCGCCGGGTTGAACAAATGCGCCTGATTCCAAATGAACTGTTTTAACTACACCACCTTCGATCGCATCTAAGTAAATGGTGTTGATGGGTTGAACCAATCCTGTTACCTGAATAAACTCTTGAAATGAATCCTGTTTTATCGTAGTGATAGTGAGTTTTTCTCGTTCAACATTAAGTGTGGATTTGAATTCAGTGAAAGCAAAACTGTATAAAAAGAACCCAATAATTGCGACGCCAAGAATTCCACCGACAATGCGTTTTGGCGTCCAGGTTTTCTTTTTTAATTGTCTATCCATATCGCGGTTTTCGAAAATATTTGAGTTTTCATCTTAATTGTCAAAGCCCGTGCCAAAAAGTAGAAATCGCTTAAAACAACCTGTATTAGATGGTTTGTAGCTTTTGATTGTACATTTTGATACACTAGGTGTCCGATTTCGAACACTTAGATTTTTGTCTAACACCTATAAACTGCGAATGAACAAAATTTGAACTGAATCGGAGTTTTAGGTACGGTGTTTGTACAAATGCGAATAAATCAATTTAACCGAGTGATATGGAAATGAAGCAAGGTCGAGTTTTAGTTGTTGACGACGACGGAGATGTTTTGCAAGCTGCTCGTTTATTTTTGAAACAACATGTTGCTTTAGTCGAGACCGAAAAAGACCCAAAATCACTACCAACTTTGCTTCGCAACCAATCTTACGATCTAATTCTTCTGGATATGAATTTTACGGAAGATGTATCAAGCGGAGAAGAAGGTTTCTTTTGGTTAGAAAAGATCAAAGAAATAGATCCGTCTATTGCAGTAATTTTAATTACAGCTTACGGCGATATAGATAAAGCCGTAAAAGCGGTAAAAAATGGTGCCACTGATTTTGTCTTGAAACCTTGGCAAAATGAAAAATTGCTTGCCACTGTCTCATCAGCGCTACGTTTAACAGATTCACGTCGGCAAGTTGTTGTACTCCAAGATCAACAGAAGCAACTTAGCAGCGATATTGATCACCATTATCGCGACATCATTGGAAGAAGTACCTCGATGCTGGATGTGTTTCAAACCATTGAAAAAGTAGCAGCAACAGATGCTAACGTACTCATTCTTGGTGAAAACGGAACAGGGAAAGAGCTGATTGCCCGTGCAATTCATCGTCGATCTCACCGAAGTGAAAATGTATTCATTAATCTGGATATGGGGTCGATTTCAGAAAATCTATTTGAAAGTGAACTCTTTGGATATGTGAAAGGAGCTTTCACAGATGCAAAAGAAGATCGTGCCGGGCGATTCGAAATTGCGAATAAAGGAACACTCTTTTTAGATGAAATCGGCAATATTCCACTAGCCTTACAGGCAAAATTACTAACAGTGCTACAGAGTAGAAAAGTAACAAGAGTTGGCACGGTTAATTCAAAAGCAATTGATATCCGACTTGTATGCGCGACCAATCAATCGCTCAATGAAATGGTAAGTTCAGGAGGATTTCGACAGGATTTACTCTTCCGGATTAACACCATTGAGATTCACCTGCCACCACTGCGAGATAGAAATGAAGATGTGTCATTATTAGTAGAACATTTCATCAAATTGTATTCGAAGAAATATCACAAAGAACCCAAAAAACTATCAGAAACAACGTTAAAAAAATTGATGGACTACCACTGGCCCGGAAACGTACGCGAATTACAACATGCTATTGAACGAGCAGTGATATTATCAGATAGTAATCTATTAGCACCCACTGATTTTATGCTCATCAAGCAAGATGATGAAATAGAACAAATGCACATTGAGGATTATAATCTCGAAGAAGTTGAGAAAATGGTACTTCGAAAAGCCATGAAAAAACACAGCGGAAATATCTCGAAAGCCGCTGAAGAATTAGGACTAACGCGTGCCTCACTATATCGCCGCTTAGAAAAGTATGGGCTTTAATCTGCTATGATTAATGGGTTCAGAATTCAAGTAATTATAAGAGTGATAATGCTATCTGCAACAATCGGTTTGCTGAGCTACATCATTACGAATACTGAATATATTGTAAGTAGTGTTTTAGTTGGAGTTGTAATACTAATTCAAATTTTTGCCTTAATTCAGTTTATTGAAACCACTAATACGAAGTTAAAGCGTTTTTTTGAAGCGATTAGTTATAACGATTTTTCTCAAACTTTCTTTAGTACAAAAAAGGCAGATACATTTTCGGAATTGGGAGAAGTTTTCAACAAAGTAATTGAGAAATTCAAAACGGAGCGTTCTAAAAGCGAAGAGAGTTTCAGATATCTTCAAACGGTAGTTCAGCATATCGGAATTGGATTGTTTTCTTTCAATCAAAATGGAGAGATTGAACTGTTAAACACCGCGGCAAAAAGATTGTTGGATATTAATGTGTTGCGGTCAGTTCAACAGCTGGGCGATATCGATGAAAATCTGCTTAAAGGAATTCTTGATCTAAACAGCGGGGCAAGAACTTTGATTGATACCGTAATCTCAAATCAACGAAAACAACTGGCAGTGTCTGCTACAGAATTTCGGATGAAAGGGGACAATTACAAGCTTATCTCTTTGCAAAACATTACAAGTGAGTTAGATGAAAAAGAAATGGAAGCTTGGCAGAATTTAACTCAGGTACTCGCTCATGAAATTATGAATTCGATAACGCCGATAGCTTCACTGAGCGACACCGTTAATACCATGTTAATGGGAGATGTTTTTGGATCGGAAGCTCCGGAAGCTGTTCCGGAAGAAACCCTCGATGATGTTAAAGATGCTCTTGCCACGATTAATAAACGTAGTTTGGGTTTGATGAGATTTGTTAATTCTTATCGAAATATTACCCAACTACCTCAGCCGGTTTTTGAAGTTTTACCTGTTATTGAGGTACTCTCCCGAGTAAGTAATTTGATGAAAGGTGAGGCGACACAACAAAGGGTGAATATTTCGATTCAAATTGAACCCGATACCTTAGAGATCACCGCAGACTCTCAGCTTATTGATCAAGCTCTCATCAATATTGTAAAAAATGCATTTAAAGCACTTAGAGAAATTGATGAGCCGACAATTGAGCTTAAAGGCTATTTAGATTTAAAAGGAAGACCCACAATTGAAGTGATTGATAATGGTCCGGGCATCAAGCCTGCAGTTCTTGAAAAGATTTTTGTTCCGTTTTATACCACAAGTAAATCTGCTGAAATTGGAGGAGGAACCGGAATTGGTCTAAGTTTATCCCGTCAAATAATGCGAATGCACAGTGGCACTTTAAGGGTTAGCCATTCTCAGCCAGGTAAAACAGTTTTTGAGTTTAGATTTTAAGCCAAATCGTTGATCTTAAATTGATCGACAAAAAAGTGGTTTAAGGAATCATGAGCATCATGGTAATCAAGAGAATTATAGTTTAAAAAAAGAGAGACATCATGAGTATCACGGTAATCAAGAGAATCATGTTCAAATAGAGGTGGCAGAACCAATTTTCAATAGAACCGACAAACGGACATTTATCACCTGCGCTATTGCCAGATATGATATGCTTGAAAAGCAAATGATTATAGCAAATGCCGGGCATTGCAAACCGATATTAAAAAATGAAATGGAGCTGTTGTCTACATCCAGACTCCATATCCAAAATTACCTTTTGGGTTTAAACCGGATATAAAATATGGGGTACATTGTTTTAAAGTGAAAAAGGAAGATGTTTTTCTGTTATACTCTGATGGTTTGCCGAAAGCAGAAAATGATCAGGCGGGAGTTATGTATTTGATGAAGTACCTCGATTATTGGAAGACATCGACACCGAAATGCTCTCAAAACAACAAATAGCAGTAGAAATAAAACCTACTGTGTAAACTTTTAGCGACTTTAAACTAGTAGATGACACAACGGTAATTTGTTTAAAAGTTTTGTTGAACTGCCAGTTTAGCACATCGGGATTTATTTGGCGTGATCTTTGGGTAAACCAAGACAAGAAATGTTAAACATCAATCAAAAATCAAAACAATGGCTCAAGAACCTAATTTTGAATTCAATCTGCCTCCGCAGTTTGAAAGTATTACAAAGAATATTCGGCTGATCCTGCTAGTCTTTGTAATTGTAATAGCAGGATTTTCTACTGTTTTTACCGTAGAAACCGAAGAAGTGGGAGTAATTACACGTTTTGGAGAATATGCTGGTGAAGCAGGACCTGGTTTAAACTTTAAATTACCATTTATAGATCAAGTTCAATTCGTTCCCGTTCAACGCCAGTTAAAACAAGAATTCGGCTATAGAACCGCTTCTGCCGGTGTAAATTCTACATATCGTAAAACGGGTTATGAAGGCGAATCTTTAATGCTTACTGGCGATCTAAACTTAGGAGATGTTGAATGGGTTGTTCAATATAGGATAGAAAATCCATACAACTATTTGTTTAAGGTGCGCAATGTAGACGAAACTCTGCGAGATGTTTCAGAAGCAGCGATGCGACAAATTGTTGGCGATCGTACAGTTGATGAAGTATTAACGGTAGGGCGTGCAGAAGTTGCCACCGAAGTTGAGATTATCCTTCAAGACTTAAGTAATGAATATGAAATGGGAATAAAGATCGAGCAAGTTGTATTACAAGATGCTAATCCGCCTGACCCTGTAAAACCATCCTATAACGGAGTTAACGAAGCTGAACAGCAACGTGAAACTTTAATCAATCAAGCTCGAGCAGATTATAACAGAGTTATTCCTCGCGCTGATGGTGAAGCTCAACAAACAATTCAACAAGCTGAAGGATATGCCTTAAGTCGAGTGAACACCGCTCAGGGTGAGGTATCAAGATTTAATGATTTATATGCTGAATATATAAAGGCACCTGAAGTGACTAAGCAGCGAATATTCTTAGAAACTATGGAAGAAATTTTGCCAAAAATGGGCCAAAAAATCATTACTGATGAAGAAGGGAATTCTGTAATTCCATTGCTTCAACTTCAGATGGATGGCGCAAAACGAGCAACTGGTAGTAACCAATAATTAGGAGAATAAAATGAAAAATCTAAAAGGTATATTTCTGTTAATTATTGGTGGTGTAATTGCACTGCTTGCCGGTCAAACATTTTATGTTGTTAACGAGCAAGAACAAGTAATTATCACGCAATTTGGTGAACCGCAAGGGGATGCAATTGCAGAGCCCGGTTTAAAACTAAAAGTTCCGTTCCTTCATAAAGCAAACTACTTTGAGAAGCGATACTTAGAATGGGATGGTGATCCAAATCAAGTTCCAACTAAAGATAAAGTATTCATATTTGTGGATACCTATGCAAGGTGGCAAATCACCGATCCATTAAAGTATTTCGAACGTTTGGGAAACGAGCGCGGTGCTCAGTCTCGGTTGGATGATATTTTAGACGGTGAAACTAGAAACGCTGTTGCCGGACATGATTTAGTAGAACTGATTCGAAGTAGTAATCGCGAAGTAGCTCAAGAAGGATTAGTTTCAGAAAATGCAGAGGATTCTTTGCAATCAATTTCTATTGGACGCGATTCTATACAAGATCAAATTGTAAAACTCGCAAATGAAAGAGCTTCAGATCTAGGAATCGAGATTCTGGATTTTCGTTTTAAAAGAATTAACTATGCAGAAGAAGTCAGAAGAACTGTATATGAGCGAATGATCTCTGAACGAAACAGAATTGCAGATAAATTCAGATCAGAAGGGCAAGGTGAAGCTTCTCGTATTAATGGTGAAAAAGAACGTGAGTTGCTTAGAATTCAATCTGAAGCATTCAGAGAAGCGGCTACTATTCGTGGTAGAGCCGATGCTGAAGCTGCATCTATTTATAACGCAGCATATAATAAAAACGCAGCTGCTCGTTCTTTATACAACTTTACGAAAAGTATGGAAGCGTATACAAACACGTTCGATTCAGAAACATCTCTCATTATTTCAACAAATAGTGAATTCTTTAAATATTTGAATTCGATTGATGATTAATTAACCAAACAATCAATTACTGACATTTAATTAGGCTTGGAGTTTTTCGCTCCGAGCCTTTTTTTTGATTACCAATCTAATCTCCAAACTACAATCTCTTTATTCCTTTCTATTGCAAAAGAAGCAAGTTTAGGAAAAAGTGAATTAATATTTGCAGGCAAAGCTTCGATAGAAGGATCCATTACTTTGATTGGAGTGAATGTGATATCCTTTTGAGTAAAAGACTCCTTCGAATTCATCTTATCAAAAAAGGAAAGTACCGCTGAATGATCGTAATCTGAGGCTATGATATATTTTACTTCCTTTTCCTTAAGTAGTTGATATATATCATTTGTGGATTCTCTTTCAAATCGTTGCATTTGATCGGTACTAATTGCCTTTCTCGGATCCCAATCAGCGTAAACAAGCGTAGTTGGAAAATCACACCATAATTTACCATTTAAATCAGCTGGAATGATCTGATCCAATTCACTGCCTAATCTTCGCTCCAATTCAAGATTAAAAGATCTGACATGGAATAATAGAGTATAAATTGGTATCAGAATTAATACAACGGAAATAGCCACTACCTGAAGAGAGTGACTATTTTTTTTCACTGCTTGTGCAGTCCAAAGAGAGCACGGAAATGAGACGAAGAGCAGATATTTTGGATCGGCACCATGGAAAAAGAAAAGTGAAGCCACTAGAAAAACTCCGAGAAATAAGATCGTACTTAGAAACATGCTTTGTGCTGCAGTATCTTTCTCAAAGAACGTCCTTTTAAATCCATTTATGACGAATGGCAGAAATGGAAATACGAGTAGAATAGCGAGTAAAGCTTCGGCAATTCTTGGAATGAATCCCACGGTTTCGATAAACTCAGCAGCTCCAGAAGATGAGGCGTTAAATTTACTACTAAGCCAGAAAAAAGGATCAGAAATTAAAATCCAATTCCAATAACTCAGCGCTATCAACCCAAAAATGACTCCTGTAACTATCGAGTATGAAGCTGACTTCTGGTTCATAAAAAATAATACCACTGAATAAATTCCAAGAAAAACTGTGGCTTCGTGTCTTGATAAGACGGTGATTGCAGCAAAAAAGCTAATCAACATTAGGGTTATAAATGACGATTTATTTCCAATTAAATAAAACAAAGTGGTTACTGAGCTAATCGCCAATCCCTCCGACATATTGAACCCGCTAAAAATAATTGGCAAAGGCCAAAGAACTACGATGGCAACTATGAAAATATCAAGTCGTGCAGTGGTTCTTGTGTAGATATATCGGAGTGCAATTCCTAGATACCAGAGCTGAAGCAAAAAGGGAACAAAGAAATTATTGAATGATTCCGGATTCAAAAGCTTGAACTCAAGCCACAATAAAAACCGGTAAGCCGGTAACCATACTAAATGACGGTCTTTGTAATCAAAATAGTCACCAAATTCTAGAGACTGTTTAATCATCCAAATATTGTGATAACCATCACCCCAGTATTCTAAAGCTCCATAAAACGCCCAAAGAATTCGAATTATGACGGCAGAAAGTATTACAAGAGCAAGAAAAACAGTATGTTTATTTTCAGAGGTTTTTAATGAATTTAATTGCATCATCTTATTGAATGTCTGCAGATAACCCGCGTAGTGAATTTTTAAACAAATATATACTTCCTAAGCTCAAATTCGGAATGGGATCGATAGTTTCTACAACGCTGGATTATGCGATTTTTTTTGGGCTACTCTGGGCTGATATAGGATTAGAGATTGGTGTTATTCAGGGTATTGCTCTTTCAACTAGTATCGCGATGAATTTTACCATCCAAAGGAACTTAATTTTCAGGAAGGAAAGGGGCTTTTTTTCTGCAATGGGATGGTCACTATCATTCTCATTGATCTCGGTAATATTATCCGGTTTCTTCGCTCAATGGTTATATGCAATTCCATTTTTTAACGAGAATCCACTTGCCATAAAGGTTTTGATTACTGCAGTTTTCTTTCTTTTCAATTTTTACACGAAACAGTTTTCTTTTGAGAAGAAAGTAAGTCTATAAAGAAAATTAAACTTCCCCCGGCTCATTAAACTGGTCAAATTCCATATCAAGTAAATCCGAGAGTACTTTTTTTGCAAGTGTTGTATCAATCCGAGCTCCCATCTTAATTAAAATACTGTACAATCCGGTGTGAACACGGCTGGTATATATAAAGTGTTTAGAACCCCTTAGTTCATTCGAAAGTGGTGCTTCTTTTGTAAAATGACGAATTTCAGCATCGTACACTGAATTATCAAAATGGAAAGTGTTATAACGGTATGGTTTCGAAAACAGAATGCCATAATTTCTTGCAAAGTTATAGTATTCCATTTCACGTTCTTGATCTTTCGCATCAGGATTTATTACATCTAATTTCACGTATAAATCACGGATTGCCTCTTTGTCATCTGCCAGGTGAGTTGGCAAAAGTTTTAAATAATTCCTGAAGAATATTTCAGGAAAAAATTTCACGCATCCAAAGTCTATTACACCCAATTTACTATCATGCGTAAACAAGAAATTACCGGGGTGAGTATCAGCATGAACCGCTCCACCAACTCTGATTTCTTCATGAAAAAAATCCCAGATTAACTGCCCAAAATGGTTTCTCTCTTTTTGTGATGGATCTTCCTTCAGGAAATCTCCCAAATGCCGCCCTTCGATAAACGTCATGGTAAGTACTTTCTCGGTACTAAATTCTTTAACCCATTCAGGGATAATGATCTTATCGCTGCCAAATCGCTTGCGAAACTCGTCAATTTGTGTTCCTTCATTGATGTAGTCTGTTTCTTCCATCAACGTACTCTTGATCTCATTGAAATAAGGATCAATATCACTTCCTTTTTTGATAAAGCGCTTTGCAAGTGATTTAGCAACAGCCATATCTGAACTAATCGTCTCTCTAACATTCGGATATTGAATTTTAACAGCCACTTTTCGACCGTCTTTAAGTTCAGCTTTATGAACCTGACCAATGGATGCAGCAGCAAATGCGTGTGCATCAAATTTTAAAAAAATCTTTTCCGGATAATCTCCTAATTCCCTTTTAATGATTGTCCGAACCAAGGCTTTATTAATTGGCGGTACAGAATATTGAGCCTGACTCATTACATCAGCAAATTCTTCTGGTAAAAATCCGTTATCCATGCTCATACCCTGAGCTATTTTTAAAGCAGTACCTCGCAACTTAGTAAACTCTTTAAAAACCTCGTTGGCGTTGGATTTATGAAATTCTTTAGCATCACCGTTTTTGCCTAATACCTTTTTTTTGATATATCTCTGAGCGTAATTAGAGCCTACTTTCAGTCCAGTTTTGGCAATTATTTTACTTCTCTCAAATTTCGATGATGGAAAATCACTCACCCTTATCCTCTTCTTCATCTTTTATTTCAATGGTTTCTTCTTTGTCTCGATCATTTTCTTCCTCTTTAACCCAAGAGCAATCACCTATTTTGGGAACCCAATTTTCAAAATCATTATTGCTAAAAACAAATTTGATGAGGTCAAACCCTTTATCAATGGTCTTGTTGTATACAATCTCTTCAAAAAGTGACGATAGCTTATCAACGAGTGCTAAAGTACGCTCCTTATTTTCAGATGAATCATTCATCCAATATTTGATCAGAAATAAATACTGAGTTGCGATTGTCTTGTAATAAAAATCACCCATAAAGAATCCGGCGCTAACCGCAATATTCCCATCTGTTGTTAGAAATTCTTTAATTAAAACAGTTGTCTCTTCGTGGAATTCTGAGTCCCCATTAATACTAAATACAAATTTGTCGAAGGTGTCATTAACAAATTTCTCTTTCTCACTCATCAAGTCAAACATCGTAAAAATGAAGTTTGAGATTTTTTCGCTGATTACATATTCATCAAAATTCTCAATTTCATCGACCATAGCCCAGTATTGAAAAATTAAAGCTGGGTAGAAATATGCCAGAATAGCTTTCTTATTTGGAAAAATCTGATAAATCTCAGTAGCAGATAACTTCGTTTTATTTACCAAATCAGGAATCGAAACACGACCTTTATCCTGATAAATATCTACAGCAGCCCACGTGACTTCAATTTTTTTGTTTATCTGATCTGCGTCCATAATTTGAATAGTTTTGAATATAAACCAACTCCTCGTTTTAACCGTTCATTCGACTAAAAAAACCACATTTTGTTTCATTTAATTCAATTTGTATTCTCGATCAAAACAACGCAATGAATCACAAACGCGACGCACTGTTTCTAACACTCACAGGGATTTTTTTAACCTCACTAGTGTTAGGAAACGTAATCGGAACTACAAAATTTGTTACAATATTCACTTGGGATTTACCAAATTGGATGCTGGCACTAACTCCGGAATTAGTAAGAAATGGTACGGAATATACAATGAGTGTGCCCGCAGGAGTAATTGCTTACCCATTTACTTTTCTCGCAACTGATTTGATATCAGAACTGTTTGGACGAAAAAAAGCACAATTAGTAGTATGGATCGGTTTTTCGATGAACTTCTTCATGCTTTTTTTGATGACGGTAAACCATTGGTTGCCAAATTCTGCAGGTGTAAGTGGCGGACTAGATCTTTTTGAAGGTGTCTATGAGTTTATGGTTGGAAATGTTATCGCTAGTATGTTCGCTTATTTGGTAGCACAAAGTGTAGATGTTAGGCTATTTCATTTCTGGAAAAAGAAAACAAACGGTAAATACTTGTGGCTCCGAAATAATGCTTCAACAACTGTCAGCCAATTAGTTGATTCAACCGCCATTCTCAGCATTCTCTATTTGGCCGGAAATCTGGGCGAAAATATAAACACAATTGGAGCATTAGTAATTCTGATTATCAACTCATACCTCTTCAAATTTGCATTTGCCTTAATTGATACGCCACTGTTCTACCTAGGGGTTAAATTATTTAAGGATTATGACGAAGATCCCGAATCGAGAGGCCTATATGACGCACAATAAGTCTATCAAAAAATGTGAATTTTTTTTTAAATAAAACTTGCCTTCCATCAGTGCTTCGCCGTACATTTGTAATCCTTTCGCGGAAATGAAATGGCTGGTTTAAAATGCAAGTTTTTGATCGGCTTTTTTTATCTCTAGGAAAGAATGTTTTTTGACATAATGAAGTATAGAACAGATTGTTTGTACGAGCTTAATAAAGCTTGATATTCTTTTGGATGTTAAGAGCGTAGGGTCGGGCTCACAGAGTATAATATAATAAATTACAATGGAGAGTTTGATCCTGGCTCAGGACGAACGCTGGCGGCGGGCTTAACACATGCAAGTCGAAGGAGAAGGTAATTGCTTGCAATTACCGGAGACTGGCGAACGGGTGAG
>Ga0316205_10004373_pt1 | contig 12436 bp, 9 predicted proteins | sample 3monthpyrite_MG_FD_204941 | JGI IMG/M metagenome (GOLD analysis project Ga0316205, IMG submission 204941) | Microbial mat bacterial communities from mineral coupon in-situ incubated in ocean water Damariscotta River, Maine, United States -... | ecosystem: Environmental > Aquatic > Marine >... | reverse complement strand
GCGCGGTGCTCGCACCAGCAGACGAGTAACTTCACCTGATTCTACCAGTGGCATTAATCGGCTTTCAGCTTCGTCCATGTATTTTTTGATGTAGTCATATGAAGCACCTTCCGGGCCATTAACCAGAATATAAAATGCGCCACGATCTTCTTTTGGTGTGTACTCATCGGGTATGTGCGTTAATAGCCATGACGATAAGGCGCCCACTACGAGGAATACCAGCACGATAATCCACTTGTGCATTAGAGCGCCGGCAAGCACAACATGATAACCACGTTGCAGCCGACGAAAACCGTTATCGACAAGTTTAGTCGCCGTATTTTCCTTAGCGCTGGGTCGTAAAACTTTTGATGCTAGCATCGGCGATAACGACAGTGCCACAAAACTGGAAAACGCCACCGCTGCGGCCATGGCAATGGCAAACTCGGAGAACAGGCGTCCGACATCACCTTGAAGAAAAGCAATCGGTACAAACACCGAAACCAGTACAACAGTGGTTGCGACTACGGCAAATGCTACCTGACGACTGCCACGATAGGCAGCCACTAGAGGGCTTTCAGCGTATTTATCCATACGCCGGTGAATATTTTCAAGCACCACGATAGCATCATCAACCACCAGACCTATAGCCAGTACCATCGCCAGTAACGTCAGCATATTGATCGAATAATCCAGTGCCAGTAGCACCATCGAGCTGGCAATTAATGAAATGGGCACGGTCACCGCGGGTATCAGGGTGGCACGCAGACTGCCGAGAAACAGATAGATAACCAGAACAACCAGAATAATAGCAATTGCCAGCGTCTTATAAACTTCGCCGATTGCACCTTCGATAAATACGGAGGTGTCATAACTCTGATCAATCTTCATGCCGTCGGGCAGGGACGGGTTCAGACGTAGCATTTCTGCCTTGGCGACGCGCGCTACCTGCAGCGTGTTGGCGGTGGATTGCTTGATAATGCCGATGCCGACCATGGGGATTCCGTTGCCGCGAAAGAACAGCCGGTTTTCTTCGGCGGCACGTTCGACGCGAGCGACATCACCGAGGCGGGTGAGGTGAGCATCATTACCCTTGCTGATCACCAGTCGTGAAAAATCGTCGGCGGTGCGAAACTGGCGCTTGATACGCACAGTAAACTGACGCTCGTCAGAATCGATACTGCCAGCCGGCAGTTCAACATTTTCGGTACGCAGCGCATTCTCAACATCGGCCACCGTCAGGTCGCGAGCAGCCAGCTGGTTACGGTTAAGCCAGACACGCATTACATATGACTGCTTGCCCCCGATGCGCACGCGGGCAACGCCATCGAGTACTGAAAAGCGGTCCAGCAGGTAACGTTCGGCATAATCGGTTAATGCGGGCAGGGTGAGGCGGTCACTGGACAGGTTAAGCCACATAATGACATCGTCATCGCTGCTGGCTTTCTGGATATCGGGCGGTTCGGCTTCTACCGGCAGGTTGTCGAGCACGCCGGATACCCGGTCACGAATATCATTGGCAGCGGCGTCAACGTCACGGTCGACGTCGAATTCGATGGAAATTTTTGAGCTGCCGTCTTCACTGCTGGACTCGATAAAGCGCATGCCTTCTATACCCGCGATACGGTCTTCGATAATGCGCGTTATGCGGCTTTCTACTACATCCGCCGAGGCGCCCTGATAAACCGTTTCTATAGATACTATCGGTGGGTCTATATTGGGAAATTCACGCAGCGGTAAACGGTCGAAGGCAAGCAGTCCAAAGGCGACGAGCAGAATGGATAATACCGCTGCCAGTACCGGACGTTTAACCGACACATCAGAGAGAATCAAGGGGCCGATCCTTTAGGTGTTAGCGTTTTGCCATTCTGTTTTTTAATAATGTCGCTGATATCAACACTGCCATCATCAATCGCCATTACATCCAGTGTATCTCCCGGCTTTACCTTACTGTTGCCGTGGGTGACCACCTGATCATCTGCACTCAGGCCGTCCAGCACTTCGACATAACCCGGCAGACGCAGGCCGATTTTTACCTGCTGTTTTTCAACGGTGTCTTTGCCATCTTTAGTCACGCGTCTCATCACATATTGTCTGTCGGCTAGTGGTAATAGTGCGGCTTCTGGAATAAGCAGTGCCTGGCGGGTGTTGCGCAACAGATCAATCTGCATAAGAATGCCGGGAATCATGCTGCCATCGGGATTAGGTAGCAGGGCGCGCACCTGAATGGAACGAGTTATCGGGTCGATGCGACTATTAATACTTTTCACTTCGCCGAGGTACTCTTTATTGTTGAGTGCCGTAGCACGTGCTTTTATCTTTAAACCGGGTCGTAGTTCTTCAAGAAATATTGAGGGTACACTGAAATCAAGTTTGATCTGGCGAGTATCATCCAGAGTGGCAATCAGGTCGCCGGTTTCAACCAGCGCGCCGACACTGATATTACGCAGGCCAATAGTGCCGTCAAACGGAGCGCGAATAACGCGGTCGCTGATGCGTGTTTTAATGATACTGATGCTGGCTTCTGCCTGTTCCAGCTCTAGACGGGTACGGTCGATTTCATCCGGTGAAGTCAGCTTTCGATCTTCAAGCTGTCGCAGACGATCCAGCGCCAGTTTACGTTCACCGCGCACAGCCTGTGCGCGTACAAGTTGGGCCTGTTCTTCAGCCTGCTCAAGCACCGCAAGTTTATCGCCGGCTTTTACCTGCTGACCATCATCAAAATGAATTTTTGTTACTTTGTCAGTAATGCCTGCTGTGATATTGACAGACTCAGTAGCTCGCGCCGTGCCCAGTGCTTCTACACGATCAGAAATCTGCTTCATTACGACGGGCGCCACAATCACATGCTTAGCTGCTTTCGGTGCTTTAGCAGCAAAAGCGATGCTGCTTGCCAGTAAAAATACCGGAGTCAGCAGGCAGGCCAGCTGTTTGAAAATGCGGTAATGACGAACACTCTGATTAGTAATCATTTGCTATCTCTGCTGCAATGACAGTTGAAGTTTGTTTGCATCCTACACTTTGTAAACAGGCTAAACAATACTATGAATAGTGTGTATTTATTTTGCAAGCATCAGGTGTTTTACAGGTGACACAAAAGCTTGTAAGTAGCGCCAAACGAAGATCTTTTATATGTTTAAAAGTTTGGAGCATTGTATTAGCTGAATTTAAAAAGGTGGCCATTAAATAATGAGCTTTTTAGGTGGTCTTAATAATTATTAAAAAAGTTGTTCGGTTATTTGGCTCAGAAAAAATTAAGCGTATTTCTACTTTATAAAAGGAACGACTTACTGAATCTATTAGTAGTAAAGATTATTCGAACTAATATTAGAAAAAATTGTGCTCTGACTCCAATTATTACCCCAATTATTAAATTAAAATTACCACAGAAAAGCACAGGTTTTTTTACCAATAACCTTACCATCAAATACTAATTTAGCTGTAGAGCGGCAGATACCATAACAAACATGTAGTGGTAATAAGTGCTCTTCTCTAGGATGACAATATCTGGCAGCAGGGGCCTCAGACCATTGTTCTAATTTTTTCTCTCTTTCATTCTCGGGAATATTATCTGTGCAGGTATTAATGAGCCAGCGATCAAACTCTACATTTCTTTCGTCGAGATCATCTTTTGACTGGAAAAACGCTCTCATATTATGAAAAGATAATCCTGAGCCAATGATTAATAAATTTTCATTTCTCAATTCTGATAAGGCTTTTCCAATGCGAATGTGCTCTTTAGGGTCGAGACTATTTAAAAGAGATAACTGAACACAAGGAATATTGGCATCAGGGAACATGATTTTCAAAGGAATAAATAACCCATGATCAAAACCACGATTATTATCGAGTGTGGCTTCAACTCCATTACTTCGTAATAAGTTAAATAATTTATCAGCAAGCGGTGGGTTACCCGGTGCAGGGTATTTGATTTTATATGCTTCATCAGAAAACCCTGAATAATCATAAATTAATGCAGGGTTTTCTCCGCTAGTAATTGTTGCGTTAGTTTCTTCCCAGTGAGCGCTGATTACAAGTATTGTTGATGGTTTACCTAGTGAGGGTGTAATATTTTTTAAGAAATTGACCAGTTCTTGATGGTTTTTATCACCTAGCAAAGGCAGTGGACCACCACCATGAGGAATATAAAGTACGTTACAGGGAAAATTAATTGTTTTTTCTGGCATATGTTCCGATAAGTAATAAGATTATGTTATTTAAACGAATCACATGTTAATTTTAATACTTTTTTTGCATCTGGAGATTTATAACCATAAGTTTTCATTATATATTGATTCGTTTTTAATCGAGAAAAATGTTCTTGTGCGCTGATGTAGTTTTTAATTTTTTCGATTTGCTCATTTGATATATTGATATCTTTAAACTTTTCTTTGGTTTTAATGTCTTTACAGTAAGAGTGTTCTCTAATTTTATCTTTTTTACTAATGGCAAGAGTTATTGTTGCCGAAGTTCCTACAACTGAATGGCATTTATGACCTTTAGTATAGTTCTCATCTGTGAACTGCCATTGTATATTAATTTGGTGAGTAGGCTTACCAAGAACAGATGGAGCGGCATTATTTAGTGCGACTGCTAATTGATAATCTTCACTATCTTTGGAAAATGGTTTGACTTCAATAGTGTATTTTTCATTGCCTACTTTGTTGAGAATATGTTTGGCTGCCTGATAATGGCAAGTGCCTTTAGACTTACTGATGTTTTTTAATTCTTTTATATCATTATCTTTTATTAAATTAATATATTTTTCAACAAATAATTTTATCTGCTCCGTATCAGATTCAGGGGCAGCAAATGTGTTAGTTGATATAGCTAAAGTAATAAATAGTAGTATTATTTTCATTTATGTCTTTTATTTTACGGGTTAACTGGTGACTATGTTAAATAGTGTGGTTAATCGGTGTCAGGGCATAATACTCTCTAATATTAGAAATAATTATGCTCTGCGCCTAATTAATTAGTAGATAGTTAGGCCTTTTTAATAATACCGACCACGGCTAGTAGCAATGCCGCACCAACAGTTGCAGTAATGATTGCGCCGATTAATCCGCCAGCCGATATGCCGAGGAAGTCAAATACAAAACCGCCTAATACAGCACCGATTACACCAATAACGATATTGGAGATCAAACCAAAACCACCGCCTTTCATTAAGATTCCGGCCAACCAGCCAGCTACGGCACCAATTGCTAGAAATATAATTAATCCTGTTATATCCATAATTCACCTATATTGTTAAAAATGTACTTAGATTTAGCGTAACCTGACGTCTTGAGCATCAGCTGCGATCTATTACCACTTTAGTAATGTAATAGGACAGAGCTGTAATAGGGCGCTGGCCACGATTAAAATCGAGATTAATATTATTACTATAAAAATCTGATCTGTCGCCCTTTAATTATTTTTATTTCTACTCATTGTTATCGGAAACATTCGATCAATATTCCCTCCGCCAATTAATTTTTGAGTGTCTGGCTGCAGTTGACTTAACCACTGGCGTGCAAAATCTGTATTCTCGGGCAAACTGGCCCAACGACGTGGTATGTAGGTATCCATGCCCAGAATAAACCGTTTTGAGTATTGTTCCAGTAATGTTTTCCACTGAGGCACCAACTTATCCTGCTCATCAAACATATTATATCGAAAAGATAACTCACAGAATAGATTGGGGTACTTTGCTAATATTCGACCCACGTCTTCAACAGGGTGATCCATTCCACAATGTGCCCAGATTATGCTGACTTCAGGTTGCATTTTAATTAATGCCTCGATAGTTTCCCCGTCTGCATGTGCGCTGAGCATAATTTTATGATTAGCAACAAGCTGCATCAATTGACGAATAACAGGTGTATCTTTATGTTCTTTAAATAGATGAAATTCGCCGAAGCCTTTATATATTCCAGTCGATAACTGTTGTTTTACATAATCAAGCATTGTCTGGTCTGAGTGCCATGTAAATCGATCACGGAAAACACGATAGGGCATTAAAAAAGGAATAACTCTCTGTGGAGAATGTTTATATAGTTTTTCAGTGCCTGCTGTTGGAGTGCTAAAAATAATTGCCCGATTTATTCCATTTTCAGTTAAATAGCTGAAAACCTGCTGTGGCGACAAATCATTCCAGACATCTTTGTTGTAATGTATATGGCCATCATTTAAATTATTTGCCGATGATGGCGTTATATATAAAAGCACTAGAAAAGTGAAAATACTTACAGATAGTATTGATAATTTAAAGAAACACGTGACGAAAAAATTAATTATTAATGATTTTATAAAGACATGCATTTTTTAAGTCCTCTGATCTCAAATAATTAGATCTGTCCCCTTTAATTCTTGTTAGGTACTATATATACGCTTGAATTATTACTGATTTAGCCAGGTCATTGCTTCATTTCTATCTGTAAAATGACGTAATTTATACTCTTCAAATTTTGCACCTTCTTCCAGGTGTGAACGGTGTGTCCCGCCACTCACATACAAAGCAGCTATTCTTGTTGATCTATCTATACCGGCCTTTTTAAAAACGTTAATAAACACAAACATCTCAGTCAGGGTTTGCTGAGGGTCAATCTCTGTTTCAACTAAATCAAAAAAACACTTTTTATATCCCGATATCCTCAACGCCTTACCCGCATCCATCACCATGTCTTCAGCTAAATCAGTATTAATAATTCCTGATGCTTCAACTACAATGGTTTTGATGTCAATCTGTTCTTTTACCGAATAATTCATGGTTAACCTTAATACTTTAAATATATGACTATTTGTTACCTAACGCTTTAATAACGTGAAAGTTTTTTCTTATGGCCTGTATTTATTGTAATAGTGGATAGACCACTATTAATACCGATATTATTAATATTACTATAAAACAAGGTCTGTACTCTAATATTAGTTATTGGGGCTGGTCTTGAAACAATTGAGGCAGACCCCGTTGCCTTCCATTGCCGCCTTAAAACCTACTAGACTTACCTTATAAGTAGGTCTATTCTTCAACTAAATGAATAATAGGTAAGTAGTTTTCAATGGCAAACTCCAGTATTAGTGATGAATTAAACGACAAGTTAAGTAAAGGACAGACAAAATCTGGACATGTAAAGCCAGCCCCACATAACACCAATATTAATAGTTCAAAACATATATTTAGCTCACCTATGTTATATAAGCAGTGGATTGATGCGACTAAAGTCGATAGAAAAATTCGCAGTTCGAGCTTAAAAAGCTTTGATAAAGCATATGAAAAATACAGTCGCAGTAAAAGTTTTGCGGATATGTTTAGTGCGCAAATTGCATTTTCTACATGGATTCGCAAGAAAAACACAAAAAGCGGCTGGAAAGCCAGCATACGTAATAAAGATGGTGCGGCTGAAATCATGTACCAGCAACTGTTTCAGGGCTTTGCCTCAACACCTGAAGGCCTGCCATTATGGCTTCCTCACTTACAGGGTAGTGAAGAACAGAAGGCAATGGATTTCTGGGTACAAAAATCACAGCAATTGTGTCAGCGTTATTTTAAACCCGCAAATGGCTCTTTGCATCTGACATTAAAAAAATCTTCAGCGGCTAAAAGTGCTTATAAAGAATTAAAAGCATTATCCAAACACATAAAGAAACCAAAAAAACCAGAACTCGGTAAAATGCCATCTGTTAATTTACCTGGTGTGGCAATGCCCAACATCAACGTACCTCAGGTAAGATTGCCCGGCATGGATTTACCAAATATTAATGTTCCACAACTTAATATGCCGAGTGTAAATTTACCCTGTGCAAATTTACCAAATTTTGATTTCCCCGATGCACCACAAATTTTAGTTTCTCTAAAAAATATGATCGCCAATTTTTTTGGGTTTGAAAACTTTTTAAAAATGGGAAATTTTTTACCTGAAATTATGGCATTAATCCGTTTAGAGCTGGGTATTATTGCCGGTGATTTTTTAACTGACATGATACCGGGTGTAGCTCAGCTTAAAGATGGTGCTAAAGTAGTTACAGGCTGGGGGAAAGTGGCATATAGTATTTATAACCAGCAAAAAGCTAAATCTCATGGTATTTACTTTAATACCGGTGATGCAGAAAAAGCCTTTGCTGCTGTACATAAATTAATGAAACGTGAAACAAAAGCACTAGCTAGCAATGCGTCAATTATAACCGCAAAAATTGCTGGTGATGCTTTATCCGCCGGTGTTGCCATGCACGCTACTGCTATCGCAAAAAATATTGCTGTAGTGTGTCAGCGATTATTTTTGTTAGGATTGCAATGGAAAGAAGCACGCGCAGTGAATAAAATTTTAAGTGGAAAAAAACCGTTAGATTATAAAATATTTAGCACTGCGCCTATTACAGGTAGCTATTTAATAGCACATGGTTCATTGGGTGATTTATTATCTATGGGGCGTTATCAGTTTGGCTCAAAAGGCTGGCAGGACAAGGTAATGGATCTTGACAAAAAACATATACAGCCCATGCGTAAAACGGCAAAGAAACAAATTGAAAGTTCAATTTATTCCATACCGAATTTTCCACATACTGTGATGGTTTAATGTACTAGGGGGTAGACCACGAATAAAACCAATATTATTGCTATAAATATGTGGTCTGTCCCTCTGTAATATATGCCTGTATTATTAAGATTAAAACTGTGTTTTGATCATGCTTTGATATCTATATTGATTGTGTACTTATTTAAATGACAGGAGAAATGAATGAAATTGTGTCGTATTCTTATAACTTTAACTCTATGTTTACTCTTATCGCCGTCTTATGCTAACCCTTATCAGGGTTACCCTGCATCACCTCAAGCTATTCAACAATCACCTGCTGATGTATTAAAACGGGGTATAGAGCAGCTGACACAGTATCTTGGAAATAGAGGTGGCAAAAATACGCTGCCACTTGAAGTTTTTGTAGAAAAAACCATTGCACCTTTTTTTGACTTTGCTTATATGACAAAGTGGACTGCTGGTCGTCAGGCACAATTTATGAACCCGCAACAGGCATCAGCTATGCAGCAGAAGCTACGCCGACTTTTCCTCGCGGCCATGGTTGATAAATTGTCAGAGTATCGACACGGCCGTGTTAAGTATTTGAGGCCAACTGGTAATTCCCGAACGGGTGAGCTTACCCTCAGGTTACTGGCTTATCAGCAGGGTAGTCCTTACCCGCAGCGTCTTAATTTTAGAATGTATCGAAGTAATCAGGGCTGGAAGGTGTTTGATGTTTCTTCTAACGGCCAGAGTGCCCTGGCATTTTATCGAACCCAGTTTTCAATTGAGGCGAGGAATCAGAGAAGACAAAATTATAGTCAATATCGAAATTAAATCTGTTTCTACTGCATGGATATAACATCTGGGAAACACGGGGTCAGAGAACCTGTTTTGACCCGTGCTCCCACCCCGTGCTCTGACCCCAATTATTTAATTTCAGTTAATTTTTGATACTTATTCTGTACCATATAACTCTTTATAAGGTATGGCATAAAAAGCTTTAGCTCCACCATCTAAAAAATAATACTTATTCAGTTTCTTTTCTTTTAAGTAGTACTGCAACCAGCGCACCTGTTTACCAACCGCGTCATAAATACACAATGATTTGTTTTTTGTTTTAGCCTCTGTAATATACTTATTAAATTTGTCAGCATTATCAAGATTCACCGACTTTTCAAAGCCAGCAAATATACGATCTTCACGCTGCAAACTATCTCTAACATCTAACACAATGCAATTTTCATCAGATTTTTTAAGAAAGGCTTTTGGCTTGAGCAAGTGTTGTTTAAATTCTTCTTCCGATATTAACTTATCAACATTAATTTGAGATTCATTCAATAACACAGATGCTTTAGGGTAACGCTTCACCCAGTCATATATTCCACCATCAAATGCCAGGGTATCGGTTAGTTTTCCCATACGTTTAATTTTCATAACCGCTTCGTAAGACTTTGTGCAGGTATGTCCATTGCAATAAAAAACGATTGTTTTTCTTTTATCAGCGTATAACTTACTTACCTTCGAGGTAAAGTCAAAACTAGATAGTGGAATATTAACTGCATTTTTAATATGTAATACTGAATATTCATACTTTGATCGTGTATCAATAATTGTGTATGAATTTCTCTTCTTATAAAAATCGTCTAGTGCAATTGTTGTTACATGAGGGTATTTTGATCTCAACGTAAAATCATCTGCTGCTTTAGCGAAACTCATAAAAAATAAATTCGATAGTAAAAAAAATATAATGGATGGGTTAATTAGATTACGCATATTATTTTGTTACAGGAAACTTACAGAACCTGAGACATCTCCATTGGTTTGTTATAGTTATAGTTATAATTTCTAGTAATAATAGTTAATTAAATTGGGAACTGATATGTAAGTGTTTACTTATTTAGCCTTGCATTTCGCGAAATAAACGGTGAATTCACCAGGCTTTAAGTTTAATTACGCAATCTCAGAGATAAAACCTGTTTACCAGCATGTAATAGGAGACAGCCCACAATTAATAGCTACATTAATAATATTACTATAAAAACGGGATTTGTCCTCTATTATTTGCCTTTTTATTTATCCAGTTTATCGCCCTTAGATACTATTATTCAATATTATGAACTGATCTCTGACAGTTAATTTCTATATTAGATAAGTATTGCGCTGTTACTCATTTATTAATCAGGAAAGTGTGTAAATAATTGGCAATAAGAAAGATAAGCCCAACCAGACAATGAGAGTTAATGGGACGCCGACGCGAACAAAGTCCATAAAGGTATAACCCCCTGCATTCATTACCAGCAGGTTGGTTTTGTACGCCATAGGTGTGGCATAACTCATATTGGCACCGAACAGTACGGCGATGACGAAGGGTTCCGGGTCCAGCTGAAGTTGATGAGCAATGCTGATGGCGATGGGAGTGCCAATAACGGCTGCGGCATTGTTGGAAACGATATTCGTCATAACAGCCATTAATAACATTAAACCCGAGAGAATAATTGCCGGTGAAGCGCCGGCCGTGGTGGCTACGAATGCTTGCGCGAGGTATTCGGCACCACCGGTTTTTAGTAGTGCTGAGCCCAGCGCCAAACTCGCCACTACGATGAGAATGACTTGTGTGCTTAGCGCCATGGACGCATGGCGCCATGTCAGGCAGCGGGTTATTAACATTAATAACACACCACAAACGGCACTAATGGCAATCGGTGCGAGCCCGAATGCAGCAACGATGACGATGCCAGCCATGATAAGTAATGCAGTTAACGCTTTGTCGGTGTAGGGCAGATCGGCAGTGGCATCCAGTATCAGTAACTCACCGGCACGTTTGGTCTCGGCTATTTTTTCATCGCGCCCCTGCACCAGCAGAATATCTCCTGTGCGCAGACGGACCTGTTCTATTTTCTCACGCAAGGTTTCTAGTGTGCTGCCTTCGCGAGATATTGCCAGCACCAGCAACTGGTAACGATCGGCAAAGTTTACCTGCCTTAGTGTCATGCCCTGCAAGGGCGAACCCTGTACCACGATAATTTCAGCGATTTGCTGGCCTTCACCGGACAAGGGGTGCTCTTCATCTACCAGAGTATCACCAACATATAACGTGGCGCCGAGAGCGCTTTCGAATTCTTTGAGGTTATCAGGAGTATCGCTTACTAATAATCTATCACCGGCGTGAATGTGGGCATCCGGTAGTGGCAGGATGAACGTGCCGCTATCACGTATGATGCGTGACACTTCCATTATGCCGCCGCTTGCTTCGATGAGCTCTGCCAGTGTTTTGTCGACAGCAAAACCTTCATCCAGAATAGCCAGTTGTGCAGAAAATATTCTCGGTGAGGTATCGGTAAGTGTGGGTTGCCTCGTGGGTAATAACAGTGGCGCTATCAACCATAGGTAGAGAATAGCAATGCAGGCAACGATGGCTGCGGGCATAAAAAAATCAAACATCTGGATTTTGTGCATGCCCATATCTGCTGCAACGGACACCACTAGCAGGTTGGTCGATGTGCCAATGCTTGTACTCATGCCTCCGACCAGAGTTGCAAAACCCATGGGCATTAACATGCCGGTAGACGATGTACCGGTACGTAACGATACACTTATAAGTATGGGTAACAGCAATATAACGATGGGAACATTGTTAACAAAGGCGCTGAGAAAAGCCCCGATGATAAGTGTGAGTAACATGCTAAGAGCGGGACTGTGTTTCCACAAACGCGCGAGATTTCGGCCAAGTGGTTCGAGTGCACCGGTGCGCACGAGACCATTGCCAGCGATCATCAGCGCGCATACAGCCACCAGTGCCTCGTGCCCAAAACCGCTGAAGAAATCTACTGCTTCAAGGTGTTCACCCTGTGGCGTAATATAAGGAAAAGCAGCAAAACCGCAGGTGAGTAACACCAGTATGAACAGGCTTGAGGTTTCAATCGCAATTTTTTCGCGACTAAACAGGAAGAGGG
>Ga0316205_10004372_pt1 | contig 12437 bp, 12 predicted proteins | sample 3monthpyrite_MG_FD_204941 | JGI IMG/M metagenome (GOLD analysis project Ga0316205, IMG submission 204941) | Microbial mat bacterial communities from mineral coupon in-situ incubated in ocean water Damariscotta River, Maine, United States -... | ecosystem: Environmental > Aquatic > Marine >... | reverse complement strand
TTGCCTGGTGGCAATGGAGAGTTGGTACCACCTGATCCCATCCCGAACTCAGAAGTGAAACGACTCATCGCCGATGATAGTGTGGGAGTTCCCATGTGAAAGTAGGTCACTACCAGGCTTTAATTCTAAAAGCCCGTATTCGAAAGAGTACGGGCTTTTTTTTATGAAAAAAATAATTAAGTGACCGGCTGTTTTTATTGTAGCTTTCTTCAATGGTGGGGCTTTAGAGCCATAATTATTAGGCTTTAACTTAAAACTTTGTGCCCATTTGAGTGCTGGTAATGTTTATATAAAATAAATTTTACTATTTTGCTTGTTGATTAATTTTTGCATTAGTAGCGGGGCAGGATACTGGAGCGTGACTAAAGGTAAGGAGTAATTAGGAATTAAAGTTAAAGTAGAAGGTGCTACCCCCACCTTGAGTTGATTCTGCAAAAATATCACCACCATGGCGATGAATGACGCGTGATACATTAGCTAATCCAATACCGGTGCCTTCAAATTCAGAATTGTTATGTAGTCGTTGGAAAGGTTGGAATATTTTGTCGACAAACTGCATGTCAAATCCAATACCATTATCTTTTATGTAAAAGTAAGTTTTATTATTTTTAATTGTCTTACTAAATTCGATGATAGTTTTGTCATTATTGTGTGTGTACTTCCATGCATTACCGAATAAGTTTTCAAAAACAATGGTAATTAGATTTTGATCAGCTTGGGCAATTAAATTGTCTTCGATTATTAGCTGGACGTTTCTTTCGGTACTTTCTTGTAATCGAGTAAGTACGCTGTATGCTAGTGTACTTAGGTTAACTTCTGTAATGACTATATCTTGACGGGTTACACGAGACAATAGTAACAAGTCATTTATAATTTGCCCCATCATTTGAGCTGCTGTTCTTATTCGGGTTAAGTAATCTAGACCGGTAGAATCTAATTTATGGCCAAAATCTTCAAGCAATATTTGACTGAATCCATCAATGCCTCTCAATGGGGCACGTAAATCGTGAGAGACAGAATAAGCGAACGACTCCAATTCTTTATTACTGGCAATAAGTTCTGTTGTACGTTCAGATATCAAATTTTCTAAGTTATTACGATGTTTGTTTAATTCGATTTCGTCTAATTTTCGCTTAGTTATATCAAACATGTAACCCTGTAATTTTATTGGTTTATCATCTTTTAAAACGACTTTAACATCGTCTCGAATCCATATCGTTTTACCTTCTTTAGATATCATTCGATATTCAAGTTCAAAGTCTAACCGAGTATTAATTGATTTTTTGCGCAAGTTAATAACATTATCAGTATCTATTGGATTTATATGGTCACGCCAGAAATTTTCTGTGTACCATTCAGTTATGGGGTATCCGAGTACGTTAATGGCTTGAGGGCCTACATAAGTAAATAAGTCGGTTGATAAATCTATTTCCCAAGGGATTGCGGTTGTTGTTTCAACAAGTTCTTTATAATGTAATTCGCGTTCTTTTAGTTTGGAAATGGAAGTAGCTAACTTTTCTTGCATTGAGGCGAATGCTTGCACAAGAATTTCTATCTCATCAGGATTATTGGCATGTGTTGTTTTTCTATCTAAATTTAATTGTGAGTCTAATTTTGTTATATCAAGTTGAGTTGTGAAATCAGCCATGGATTGTAAGTGGCGTGTAACTAGGTAGTTAAATATAAAAAGTATAAAACCGGCAAGAAAAAAAGTTTTAATAGCATTACTTATGAGTATTTCAAATACCTGTGTCAAAACTTGATTATATGCATTATTTAATGTTGCTTGAACGAATAGTGACCCTATAGAAATTTCTTCTCCTTTATGTATACGCGTCATCGGAAAATTTTTTTCTAGAACGTTTGAATCTTGTTTAGAACCGTAGCTAGAAATAATTTTATTTGTTTCCGTAATCTCCATATATTGAATATCTGGTAGAACAGCTATTTCTTGTAGGTTTGACTTCAAAGCTTGTAGATCCGCTGTCCAAAGTCTGTCACTTAAGTTTTTTAAATGAATTGTCTGAATTTCAGTAAAGCGAACGTTTATCTCTTCTATATAACGTTGATAGTTATTATAAAGTTGGTAAGAACTAGTCAGAATAGTCATCGCTGAGCTCATTAGTATAACTGCGACAAGCAGCTTACGAGCGATACTATTTTTTTTCCCATATATAGTTGATTTCATTATTATTCTAGAGGCGCAAGTACCTTGTTGTAATAAACCTTATAAGTGCCATCGAGTTTCATTTTTTTGAGTGATGATGCAAGCTTTGGTATCAGTGTGGTATGCTTCTTGTGCAAGTAAATGAACATTTTTTTTGTAGCAAGTGGTGGTTGTAGCTGTTTAATTGCCGTTATCTTGTTAGTTCTTGTATAAAGCAATCCACCCCATCGTTCATATAAAATTAAATCTGCCCTATTTTTGGAGAGCATTAAAAATAGTTGTTCAGGAGTCCTTACTTTTGTGATATCTGTTTTTATGGGTACATTTTTTTCTAATATTTTCCACCCATTAATGAAAGCGACTGAATAGGGTAACAGGCTTTGCCATCCTTGGGTTAAGCTAATCTTATTGGAGCTAAATGCGACAAATTCCCAATCCATGATTTTTTCTGGAACTTGTATAAGGTTGGGGTAGAGTTTGTTCAAACCATTAATTCTACTCATTTCGCCATCTTCAAGACCGGCATTGACATTTATAAGGCCACGTTCAGCAGGAAGTTGAACTGTTTTTAAGGTATACCCAATACGACGGAATGCTTCTTTTGCAACAAGATCCATAAAACCTGTTAGTTGAGGTGTATTGAGTGGTGGTTTACCTGTGGTGTTTAATGTTATCTCTTGTGCTGCCTGTATTGAAAAAGAGAAAAAGATGAGAATTAGTGATGTGCATAGTTTTAACATAGGTTTATTTAGGTCATTAGTCTTTTAATTAATTTTAGTTTTTAGTTTAGTCAAATATTGAACGTTTACAATAATTTACATAGATATTTAAACTTTTGTAGTCTTTTTCTGTACAATAGTTGTTTAATTGAAAGGCACTAACACAGAATGGTCAATATGCTTGCACTTTTAGATTATTTAAGTGATGGAGATTTTCATTCTGGTGAAGATATTGCGGCTCTTTTTAAGGTCAGTCGTACGGCTATCTGGAAACAAATTAAAAAGTTAAATGCGATGTTACCTTGTGAAATTGCTAGTGTTTCAGGTAAGGGGTACCAGCTTACGGAATCATTAGCGGTCTTAAAGACAGATACAATTTTATTTTATACTGAAAAATCCTTACATTCCGAATTACATCAAGTAGAAGTTTTGCTTGAGTGTGTGTCAACCAATCAGTATTTGCTTGATAAAGTAGAAGATGGCTGTTTAGAAAATTACTTGTTATTAGCTGAATTACAAACTGCAGGTCGTGGTCGTCGAGGTCGGCAGTGGATTTCTCCTTTTGCCAGTAATATTTATATGTCTTTATCATGGGGTTTAGCGATTTCAATTTCTCAAATGGCTGGTTTGAGTTTAGTCGTTGCAATTAGTATAGCAGTAGCTATGCGGAATCATGGAATTGAAAATATTAAACTTAAATGGCCGAATGATGTTTATGTAGATGGTCGCAAACTAGCAGGCATTCTTTTGGAGTTACGTGGTGAATCAAATAGTCCGTGTCGAGCAGTAATGGGAATAGGTATTAATGTGAATATGCCACAACAAGCGGGAGATTGTATCGATCAGTTATGGGTTGATATGAAGAGTCTGCTGGGAGCATCTGTTAATAGAAATAAAGTTATTGGGAGTGTACTCAATGAACTCATTCCAAATTTGAAATTATTTGAAGATAAAGGTTTTATTGCATTTATAGAGCGTTGGAAAGAATTTGATCTATTAGAAAATAAAGTGGTCGACATAAGTGGGCATGCATCTTTAACTAGTGGCATAGCGCGAAGTGTTGATTCACAAGGTGCATTAGTAGTTGAATTCGAAAAAAAAACTCATCATATATATTCCGGCGAAGTTAGTATTCGTTTAAGTTAATTATGAATAGAGCCGTAAATTAATGCCACACTTACTCATTGATATTGGAAATTCTTTTGCTAAGTACGCAATATATGATGCGGGAAAGCTTTCGGCTGTAAAAAAAATTACAACTAAGTCATTGGAACTAAATAATAGTATCGCTTTGTTATTAAATGAATCTTCCATAATTCCAACGGGGATTATTTTAGTGAGTGTTACAAATAAAAAGTTAACTATCAATATTATTAAATCGCTTGAAAGTTACTTTAGGTTGTCTGTTAAGAATATTGAAACGCAGGCGTTAGCTTTTGGTGTAACATGTGGTTATCGATATTATGAACAGTTAGGAAATGATCGTTGGGTTGCAATGTTAGGTGCTTTTAATAGCTCTGAAAATGAGGCTAAAGCTGTACCTATGATGATTTTTGATTGTGGTTCAGTTATTACGGTTGATGTTGTAAATAGCTCTGGTATACATGTAGGAGGCTGGATGATGCCAAATACACAATTATTGGCTTCGGCACTTGAGCAAAAATCAGAGGCTATACATTTAGGTTTAGCCAAAGATGAGCTAAACGCTGAGATTAATAACAATAAACAAAAAAAATTAGATGCACTCGGATGTTCAACGTTTGAGTGTGTTGAATTAGGTCATCGATTAGCTGTAGTCGGGTTTATTAAGCAATGTATGGAGCGAGCAAATAATAAGTTAGGGATTGAACCTAACTACATTTTTACTGGTGGCGGTGCAAATGAAATTAAAGAAATGTTAGATATGGAAGTTGAGTTCAGACCGAATCTTGTTTTTGATGGATTAAAATTATTTATTGAGTAATTGTGTATGTTGAAATGGTTTTTATATAGTTTAATTTTGTTTAATGTGGGTTTCTTTGCATGGAACTCACAACGTGGAATCCCATTAGAGAAAATTAATTCGAATGATGATTTAGATGGAGCCGTTAAATTATTATTATTAAAAGAGCAAGAACAGAAAATAATTGAAGAACAAGGTTCTCTTGAAGTTGCTAATACATGTTTTAGTATTGGACCTCTAGCTCGAAAGGCTGAAGCACGTGCAGTACAAAAGAAGTTATCAAAGTGGAATATTTCGGCTAAGTGGCGAGTACATAAAACGTCTACAGAAGGTTTTTGGGTTATTATTCCGCCGTCTAAATCACGCAAGTTAGCCAACAAACAAATAAAGAAACTGAAAGAATTAGGAATACGTGATTATTTTCTTGTTGCAACGGGCTCGCAGAAAAATGCAGTTTCTCTGGGAGTATTCTCTAAGTCATCTTCAGCACGTCGTCGTTTAAAAGAAATGAATAGTAAGGGCGTAAAAGCTAAGATAACCGGTGCAGATTTGCCAAAGAGAAGTTATTGGCTTGATTGGCCAACTACGGGTCACTCACTCACAGCTGAGCAATTGGGAATGTTGCAAAAAACCTTTAAGGGTATTGGTAAAGTTTCGATAAATTGTTCAATATAAACAAAAGGTTAGCTTAATATTTTAATTAGAATTAAGTATGAAAAATGCGGTGATTTGCCATTGCCTTATGTCGTGTTTTTGCCTAAAATGCGCTCTCTTTTGAATAAGCATATATAAATTCATCTGCGTGCTTTATCTTAAAGCAATGAAAAAGAAGAAAGCCGGCGTAGCTCAGTTGGTAGAGCAACTGACTTGTAATCAGTAGGTCCCGAGTTCGACTCTTGGTGCCGGCACCACACTCGAAGCAGCTTAGCGGTAAACCCGCTAAGCTGTTTTTTTTTCTCAAAACTTCCTTAATATTGTTATAGTGAGTCAGACTTTTAACGTGTAAATCATATTTAATTTTTAGACTGAAGAACAACTGGATTAACAATGACAATATCAATTTATGGCGGCACGGGATTTATTGGCGGAACATTTTGCCGGCTTTATCCAGATGAGATCAAGTGTGTTGAAAGAGAAGCAAGAGCGCCTGAATCAAATGAGGTTTTATACTTCGTCAGCACGACCAGTAATTATAATATCCTTGAAAGCACACGAATGGATGTGGATGTTAATCTAGTTGTGTTAATGGAAGTATTGGCTGAATGTAAGAATAAAGATATTGTCTTTAATTATGTTAGCAGTGGTTTTGTCTATGGCAATGATATTATCGATGCAAAAGAAGATGATCATTGCGAGCCATCGGGTTTTTACTCAATAACAAAGCGTGCTGCAGAAATGTTACTAATTTCATTTTGCGAAACGTTTGATGTTAAATATCGAATATTCCGGTTAGCAAATGTATATGGTACAGAAGATAAGGAAACATCGGGTAAAAAGAATGCGCTTGGCTTTCTTATGAACCTTTTAAAAGAAAATAAAGAACTCACGCTTTATGATGGCGGCGATGTATTGAGAGATTACCTGCATGTTGACGATGTATGTAGGGCAATAAAGTTAGTAATGGAAAAAGGTGAGCTAAATAATATTTATAATATCGCAAGTGGCAAACCCTATAAATTTCGCGATATTATCAGCAAGGCCAAGGCATATCTTGGCAGCTCGAGTAAAATTACTGCAATAGATGCACCTGAATTTTATAAAAAAGTGCAAGCAAAAAACTTTTCGTTAAATGTAGATAAATTAAAAAGGTTGGGGTTTGAAGAAAAAATCTCAATTGATGAAGGAGTAAAATTATTATGTCGTTAAGTGAATTAATCACTGAATTTATCACTAAAGCAAGGAAGGAAGATAAAAAGCTATTCCCTTTCATGGCAAATGTTAAAGAGTTTAACGAAGAAAAAGATTCTGTGTATTATTCTGGACCTTATTGGGATGACGAAGAAATTCATGCGATGTTTCAGAGTATTCTTAAAGGGAAGTGGCTATCGGCTGGTGAAGATGTAAATAGATTTGAGCGTCGTTTTTCTAAGAAGTTTAATAAAGAACACTCTGTGATGCTTAATTCCGGAAGTTCTGCAAACTTAGTTTTGATTGCCGCATTAAAGAAATATTTTGGTTGGCAAGATGGCGATGAAATTATTGTTTCTTGTGTAGGTTTCCCTACCACTATAAATCCCATTATTCAGAATAATCTGGTTCCAGTTTTCGTTGATATAAATTGGCATGATTTGAATTGGGATATGGATGAAGTTGAAAAGAAGATAACATCAAAAACGCGCGCAGTTTTTTCTTCTCCCGTGTTGGGGAATGCATATGATATAGATCGGATCATTAAAATTTGCACGGATAACAAGCTGGAACTTATAGCCGATAATTGTGATAGTTTGGGGAGTAAATGGAATGGTAAATATCTAACCGACTACGCTGTCGCTTCGTCGTGCTCTTTTTATCCAGCACATCATATTACGACGATTGAAGGTGGGATGGTTTCATCTGACATTCAGGAAATTGTTGATCTTGCTAGAAGTTTTGCTTGGTGGGGTAGAGGTTGTTACTGTGTTGGTAAGCAAAATTTGTTAGCAAATGGGGTTTGTGGGAAACGATTTGATAAATGGATCGAAGGTTATGATCATGTGGTTGATCATAAGTATCTATTTACAAATATAGGTTATAACTTAAAGCCGACAAATATGCAGGGAGCAATAGGTACTGTACAACTCACTAAGTTTGATAAGGTTCATGAAGTAAGGCGTAGTAATAAAGACTGGATGGCTGATATATTTGAGAGAATTGATGGACTCAGAACTATTGCTGAACTTCCTCAAGCAGAGACTAGTTGGTTTGGTGTACCGTTAGTTTGTAACGATATGCAACAAAAATCAGAATTGGTTAAGTATCTGGAAGAACATAAAATTCAAACGCGTAATTATTTTGCTGGGAATATATTAATGCATCCTGCTTATAATGAGTTAGATGATTTCAGAAATTATCCAAATGCAAATAAAGTGTTAGATCAAGTCTTTTTTGTTGGTTGCTCACCTACAATAACAACTGAAATGATTACTTATGTAGAAAAAATCGTGGATAAGTTTATAACACTCCAAAAGAAGCAAGGTCGTTAATGGCTAAGGATATTGCTATATATTGTGTTTGTTTTCCTAAGCATGAGCCGCGAAAAACACAAATTTACCAAAAGAATATTATGTGTAATGCGGCTACGATATCAAATAAATATCGAGCCTTATTAGAAAAAAAAGATTTTGTCTTTGACGATAGCGGTGTCAATATATCGGCTCTAAACGGTGTGTTTGGAGACTTAACCGCTACCTACTGGGTATGGAAAAATTCAAATTATGATGTAGTCGGTACAAGTCAGTACCGTCGCTTTTGGGATGATAGTATAGGTGATTTGGACTTTAAGGAAAATACGATTTATGTTCAAGATCCCAGAGTTTTAGATGATACGATACGCAATCAGTACATCGGTTCGCATGGTGAGTTAGGCTTGGAAATACTAGATGAACTAGCCTTGAATAATAAGATTAAACTAACACCAGATATGTTGCAAAAAACATATTCATTACGCTATCTATATTCTTGTAATATGTTTATTGCACATAAACCTTTATATGATAAATTTTGTGAAATCTTATTTGAAATAGTATTTGAAATATTTAATTCATATGAGGATGTTATTAAAAAACTCGATCCTTATAATCGACGTTTACCGGCTTTTGTAAGTGAAAGAGTATTAACTGCGCTCATCGTAAATAAAGAGCATTTTTTCCCCGATGTAGAGTTTAACCGATTAAAATGGGCTGTTAAAAAACCGCCGTTACTTATGCGAGCACTCTTCAATAAGAAATAACATTCTGGTTATAAGTTCAATTTAGATAATTAATTGTATCTTTTTATACGGAAGTATTAGTAAATCTACTTCTTAAGGTTACATAATACTAATTAATATTTGCAAGTTCTTTGCATACCAAATCAAATTCATTAGTTATTTTTTCTATCATGTCGTTGGTATTAGATATGTCTCCAGTCTTACCTTGAGCTTCTAATTCAGCCGCAATTGAAGACATTTTCAGAGCTCCGAGATTCGCACTACTTGATTTAACGGAATGAGCGTTTCGAGTAAAGACCTCTACATCATTTTGTTTTTGTAATTCAGTGAAAGAATGCACTAATTTACCTGTATCATCCGTAAAGGTATCAATGAGTATGTTAAATGCATCGCCCATAATTTCTTTGAGTGATTCAATTACCGTTGCGTCAATCGTATTGTTATCAGACATTATCTTTACCTAATTTATTTGTTGGTCATTTTTCATCTTATTGGATGCTTTAGTCAAATATTGGCTTAATACATAGTACAAATCTTTTTTCACGATTGGTTTTGATAAATAGTTATCCATTCCCACCGCAAGACATCGTTCTTTATCCTTATCGTGTGCATTTGCTGTTAATGCAACAATAGGCAGGTATTGCATATCTTTATTTTCATTTTCCAATCGTCGTATTTTCTTTGTAGCATCAAAACCATCGAGTATAGGCATTTGACAATCCATTAAAACTAAATCGAATTGTTTGTTCTGTATTTTTTGAACGGCTTCTAGTCCATCATTTGCTATGTCAGGGGTTAGACCAAACTTTTCGAGAATAGCTTTGGCTACAATTTGATTAACGGCATTATCTTCTACAAGCAATACACTTCCGACCAAGGGTGTTTGTTCGTGAGCTAAACTATCTCGATTAGCTGACTGTTCGTCTTGAATGATATTGTTTATGTCTAGATTTAACGTAAACCAGAATGTTGCTCCTTTGTCGGGTTGACTTTTAACCCCTATTTCACCTTTCATTAAAGTAATAAGCTGTTTGCAAATTGCGAGACCTAGGCCGGTACCACCAAATTTTCTTGTAGTTGATGAATCAACTTGAGTGAAATCAGAAAATAAACTTTCTTGAGAAACTTGATCTATACCTATACCTGAGTCGGTGATGTTTATCATCAAACTTGCGGAATCTTCACTGATTTTAGAACCCGAAATATTTATTTTAACTGCGCCTTGTGAAGTGAATTTAATCGCGTTACTGACTAAATTTTGTAATACCTGTTTTATACGCAAGCTATCGCCTTTCAATTCAGTTGGGCAAGAATCATCAATGGTAAATAGTAATAGGATATTTTTTTCATTTGCTTTGTTGGTAAATAAGTTAACTACATCTTTCGTGATTTGGGTTAAATTAAAAGCGGTATTTTCCAGTAACATCTTGCCTGCTTCAATTTTAGAAAAGTCTAAAATATCATTTATAACCAATAATAGAGAATTACCTGAATCTAAAATAGTATTAACATAAAGCTGCTGTTCTTCAGTTAATGTTGTTGTGGCGAGTACCTGTGCCATCCCCAATACACCATTCATCGGTGTTCGTATTTCGTGGCTCATTGTGGCTAGAAAATTACTTTTGGCAATGGATGCCGCTTCAGCGCGACTTTTTTCAATATCTAGTTGGCGGGTGCGTTCTTCAATTTTCGTTTCCAGTGCTTCATTGTGTTCACGTACTTTCATGTTTAAAGTGGATGCTTCTATGGTATTCGCACAATTTAAAAGAATTATCGACAGTAAGCCGAGGGTCATTTCGTTAACTGATTCAGAATCAAAATCAAAAGTTGCGATGAACATGCCAATAACTTTTCCGCGTATGGCTACTACATGAAATAGCCGAGACATATTGTCTTTGTCGCCGTGCAAAACGACAGCGCGATTTTGGTTTAGTGCCCATGAAAAAGTTCCCTCTTTAATGGCAGTGTTGGATACCTTATTAATGTTACTAAAAGCATTAGCAGGCTGGTAATATGTTAAATTGAATTCTAAACCTTCATCGTCTAATAACAAAAATCCCATTTCTTTAAGTGTAATTATTTTTTTAATACGTAACCAAACGGCATCGAGAATGGTGGTTGAATCCGGTTCGCCATCAAATTGTAGTAAGATATCATCTGGTGTTGCAATAGTGTGTAGTGAGTCAATAAGATCACTATACATTTTTGCCATATATTGGTCGTTTTGTGGATTGCTATTGTTACTCATGCAGCGCCTGATTCTAATCCTTCATCGCTGTCACTCCCACCCAATACAAAATCAACAGCAACATCATATTGTTTCTGTAACTCGGAAAGCACGGTTGTAATTATTGCATCAGGTAAGCCTATTCGTTCCCATGCCTGGTTATCCAATGTGGGTACGAGATGTTCTCCGCTACTCCCCAGTTGTAAGCTATTTGCAATAATATCGGCTACATGAACAACAGCGACTTCGTCTTGGAAATCTACACTTAGTCGAGGGTTATGATGGTAACAAGTCGACTCTATTAATTGGGGAGGGAGTTTCCAATCTTTTAGCAGCATCCCGCCTAATTTGGCATGATCAAAACCTAGCACTTCTTTTTCTACTTTAAATAAAAGTTGTTGAGTTTTTGTTGCAAGCTGTATGGCTTCGCCAATCTCAATGGGAACTTCTTTAAACATGATTAACCGGCCGATGTCATGCAGAAGACCCGCTAAGAAAAAATATTCAACATTAGCTGCACGTCTTAATGACGCTATTACACGGGCACTTACTGCACATGCAATACTATGACGCCAGAACATTTCCATATTAATTAAGTCCTCGGGAATGTCTTTAAAAATTTTCATTACAGAGCTTGCTAAAACCAAAGCACGTAGTTGTTGTGTGCCGATAATCGTTATTGCTTGAGATACCGAATCAATTTTATTTGGGAAGTTAAACATGGCGCTATTTGATAAACGTAATAAGCGTGCAGATAATGCAGTATCCTCACTTAATATATCAACGAGGTAATGGTTGCTGCAATTAGCACTATTTAAAGCTTCTTCAATTTTTAAATAGATAGTGGGTAAGCTAGCAACTTGGGAAGTACTTTTGATGATATGTTCTGCGCTGCGAGCCATCGTTACGTCACCTTATTTTCCATGTACTGGTTTTGGCAATAATCCATTAGGTTTTTAATAACAGGATGATTAGCATCATTGTGTTGAAAGTGTGTTGCAACGGAAAGTTTGGCTTCTTCAATAAGTTCAGGAGGATAATCTTTTTTTGTTTCTTCTTGTTCTAGATCTCCTGCTATTTCAATTTCGAGAACCCCCCAAGTATTGAAAATACGCAAGTGCTTTTCAGTTAATATGACACCTTCTTTGAGAAGAACGCGACCTTGTCTATCGATAACATCTGCGCTTAATTCCATGCCTATTTCAATATTATCTAGTAGTACTTTTGCCATTTTATTTCCATATTGTATCTAGCGACTTTATTCAACAATTAACAAAATTCTGCCATATTTATCGGCTATCGAGGCTGAAACCTTAAATTTAAGTATTTGAAAAAATTTGAGAAAAGTGACTTAAGGCAAGTTTTAGGCCAAATAATGACTTATATAGAAAAAAAAACCTTTTTTTCGCTTGATATTGAAGAATATTCGAACATTTTTATTGACACGGAGTGCTCTGCTAAACGAAAATGCACGG